>WNGO01003313.1_pt1 | contig 35576 bp, 38 predicted proteins | sample 5400511 | NCBI WGS metagenome assembly WNGO01 (sample SAMN13153380, study PRJNA577476) | soil metagenome | isolation source: 20 cm soil or saprolite under Garry oak tree replicate 2 | place: USA:California | collected 2016-06-15 | reverse complement strand
CTCTGCGTCCGCGTGCTGCCCAAACGCTCGAATTCCCGCTCCTGCAATAGGCGCAGGAGTTTTGGTTGGAGCTCTAAGGGGATATCTCCGATTTCGTCTAGGAACAGCGAACCTCGGTCTGCCAACTCGAGCCGGCCAACCTTCTGCGCAATCGCGCCCGTGAAGGCTCCTCGCTCATGCCCGAACAGTTCACTTTCCAACAGACCCGTAGGGATTGCTGCGCAGTTGAGTTTGACAAAATTCCGTTCCTTGCGACGGCTGCGATGGTGAATGGCGCGTGCGATAAGTTCCTTGCCGGTGCCCGTCTCGCCCAGCAAGAGCACGGTCGAATCGCCCGTGGCTACGGTTTCGATTAATCGGAGCACCTGCCGAAGAACTGCACTCTGACCCACGATTCCTTCAAAGCCCGCCTCGTTGCATATCTCTTCGTCCAAACGGAGATCCTCATTCACACCGTTCGATCGCGGGGCAATAGTTTCAGTGCCAGAATGTGAGACGGTCTCCTTGGTGATTGGCGGCTCGTTATCCACCAACCAATGCGATGGATTCCCCTTCAGTTTGAATACAGGATCACTCGTGGACCGCGAATCTCCACCATGCACGTGCGGAAAAAGGAAACTTATCGATGCCATGGCAATCCTCCAGATACTACTAGTCGTCTGTGCTGCCGAATGCTTAGGGCCACCCAGCGCTTTCGCCGATTGCTTTGGCTCCCTTCTTTGTCAGTCCACTCGCGGATAGGTGCCAGGCAACTCTCGAGCGCGATGCTGTCCGTTTCACATCGCTTCAGAACCTTGGCGGCATTTCGATCCATGGCTGGGCGTCTCCCGAGAAAATAGCCGGGTTGTATCCTGACGCCTCCCCCCCGATTTGATTTCATCTTCACTCAACTGGATTCAGAATTCTCCGATTGCCACATAACCGGCAGATCCCCATAAATCCGGCATAGGCACACGGTCAGACCTTTCAACTCCAAAATGATGCGGCGACCACTGGCTCCCCTGACTCCACCCCTGACCGAAGCAATATGCCGGATCGAAGTACGCCAAGGCATCACATGATCGAGTGGTTTTTCACTACCACAGAAGTTAGTGGCGGGAATACCACCATTGTGTTATGCCCGCGTGAAGTGAGAGTGGTATGGCCTGCTCGCACAAGGACGGCCGCCAGCCGACATTCAAACTGTCGGCTGGAAATCGCGTTGACGAACTCGATCGCGGTACCGCTCGAGAGGCCAGCATCCTCCAAGTCGGCTTCCCGTCGCGTTGGACAATACGCCTGGTCACGCCGGAAAACGCGATCGAGACACGCGCTCGCCGACCCCCGCTCCAATTGGCTCAGTAATAGATCTGTCATCTTCACATTGTCGATCCTCCTTCCGGCCTCGTTCTTCATGGTGCAGCTTCTCTTTGCCCCATTGCCTCCGAGTGAACGATCTTCAGATCGAGCACGAAGACGCTGTATGGAACCAGCATGAGATGGATCCAGTTCTGGTTTGAGTTGGAGATCACTCGTAGCCCGCGAATCTCCGTTATGAGCGTGCGGAAAAGCATCGTGTGTGCGTACCTACTGAATGCCAGTGGCCACTCAGCACTTTCGCGATTTTCGCCGATTGCTTTGACCTCTTTCTTTTTCAATCCATTCGCGGAGGTAGGCCGGACAATTCTTGAGCTCGATGCTGCCGACTTCGCAACGCCCGAGGAACCTCACTGCGTCCCGATCTACGAGCGTTACGTCTTTCAAGTCCAGAATCAAACCACGGCCCACTCTTTCTAGTTCGAGGAATCTCTGCAACTCCGCCACGTTTTCTGCCTGAATTCGGCCGCTCAGCGTAAGGACCACCTGTCCATTCGCTGATCTCTGAATCTTTAACATCCGCCCTCTGCGCGAAACCGAGTTCCCTACCATTGCAATGCAATCTCGGCTCCAATCGTAAGCTACAGAAAAATGATGGATTAGGAGATGGAGAAATGGCGACGTTTCGCCATTTGGCGAACTCCTGTACAAAGAATCTGTTTTTGCAATCTCCAATTGGATTGCATTCAGTCGTACGACGTGTATCCACCAGTCGCCTTGAGAGCACATGATCGCAGAGACCTTTTTGCAAAGGTGCCTTGCAAAGGATCGATGCTCGACGCCAGAGCAGAGGCCCTGGCGAGGTGGCACCTACGACCAGATCCGAGAAGTGATGCCCTTACAAGGCATCTTGAGCATCGGGCGAATGTGTGAGCTGGTCCGATTCCGCCGGGCAAGCGTCGATCGGCCTCTACGGGAGTAACGACCAGGAGGGGAAAATCGGAAGGGCGGTCTGCGAATCAGCTATACAAATTGCTTTCGGGGTTCTTCAAGTTAGGTATGAAAAGTGGCTTCAAGCCATCTCCCAAAGGGGCTTTGTGGGTTGCGGCTCTTGTGGTGAGACGAATCGAACCATCGGCCACGACATCAAAACGCCAATAAAAACTGGGTTTTAGCCTCTGAAGCGTGCGTCACGCTTCAGGCGAGTAAATCTATGAGACAAGTTCTAGTTGCTCTTAGAGGGATCTGCTGTTTTGAAACGATTCTTGTTGATCTTCAGTGACCTAATCTTGGATTCCAGGGTAGATCTTGGCATACCCAGCTTGGCAGCCGCTCCCGACGGTCCGGACACCCGCCCGCCGCTTTGACGCAGGGCAGCCTCAATCATCGCTTTCTCCTGAGCAGCAAGTTTTTCCGAGATGTCAAACTGGCTTTTCGGCTCGGTAACTACAGGCTGCCGCGACAGCCAACTCTCGTCGACCGAGAAAGTATCTGTTTCGCACACGATAACAGATCGGTCAATGACGTTCTGCAATTCGCGAATATTTCCCGGCCAGGGGTACGACTGAAGCAAGTCTAAGCTCTTCTTGTTTACCCCTCGTATGCTCTTCCCTGCTTTCCTTGCGTAACGATCGATAAAGTACTCGACCAGCACAGGGATGTCCTCTTTTCGTTCGCGGAGGGCAGGAATCTCGATTGGGAAAACGTTGAGCCGGTAAAACAGGTCCCTACGAAAGGCGCCCCCGGCGATCGCAGCCTGCAAGTCACGGTTAGTGGCAGCAATCACTCGAACGTCAGTCCGGATGGAACCAGTTCCGCCGACACGCTCAAACTCGCGTTCCTGCAGAACACGCAACAGCGCGATCTGGGTCTCGGCAGGAAGCTCCCCAACTTCATCAAGGAAGATCGTGCCGCCTTCGGCCAATTCAAATCGGCCCAATCGTCGCTGAGTTGCTCCCGTCAAGGCACCCTTCCCATGGCCAAACAATTCCGAGGCGATCAAATCGCGCGGGATGGCGGCACCGTTCACACTCACAAATGCGCGTGAGGAGCGCTTAGACCGCTTGTGTATGGTGCGGGCCATAAGTTCCTTACCAGTTCTGGTTTCGCCGGTGATCAAAACGGTGGAGTCTGTGGGAGCGACTTTGGATACACGAGAAAGTACTGCTTGCAGCGCGGTCGAAGTTCCGACGATTTCCTCGAACATTGACAGTATGTCGATTTCTTCGCGCAGAGCAATGTTTTCATGCTGCAGCCTCTCTTCAGCAGAGTTGTTTCTGGATGGGTATCGGCAAATCAGCAGTGACACCGTTGCTGCGAGTGCGAACATACTGGCACTAAACTTCTAGCATGGGGTCACGTCACGGCCGTAAGGCATTGTTGGTCAGAGACTTCGGTATTCGCTGCTCCGGCCCATGAAGTGCAGTTTTTCGGATTGGAACGCGCCGCCTAGTGCTCTCATTTGCCCTGATCACAGCGCCGAGTTCCCTGAAGGTAAATATCAATGCAAGACACAGTATCGAGGTGATGCCCGAGCAAACGAGCACGGGCCGCGTTGATCAAGACGTGACCTCGTGCCCCGAAGGTAAAGTTGGCGAGCGTCTTTTATCCATCCAATTATCCCCAGCGGCGCCATCCGAAAGTGGGCTTGGTGTCGGGTCAGGTGCAGACTCTGACGTAGGCAGCGACTACCTTCAAGAACAACGAGGAGTGCAATCAACAGAACAAGTTAGGGGTGGTAGGACATGCCGACGTGCGTGGCCCTGAGAAATACAACATGGCCCTGAGCGAACTGTGCCGGTGTCAATGCTCCTGCACATGCGAGCATGCCGACGGCAGTCTCCGCCCCGGCTGGGTCGCCGTCACAACCCCGATTGACAGCCCTAGCGCCTGTCAGCATCTGGGCAGCTGCCAGCATATCGACATCGGATCTGAAACGCACGAGCGAGCCACGGCCACAATGCTTTTCCTTTCAGAGGTATCACGCAGAGTCCAGTCTGGACCGTCAAATGCCTTTCATTTGCAGCGTAAGGCGACGTCGCAGGGCCGAGGATCGGGCATCGATGCGAGCAAAGGACAGCCGAAGGAACAATTATGTCCTGGCATTAACAAGTCCAGCCTGCGCCAAGGGCCCCGTCCATTTTGTAAACCGTCAAATCGTCATCGAGCCGACTGCTTCTGCTAAACCCGTAACGTTATGAACAGAACTGGGGAAGACATGTCTCGACCGAACATCGTTATCGTCGGTGGAGGGTTTGGCGGGTTGGCGGCCGCTAAAGCACTCAGAAATACTCCAGCGCAGATCATTTTGATTGATCGCACCAACCACCACCTGTTTCAGCCACTGCTTTATCAGGTGGCGACATCGGTCTTGTCCCCCAGCCAGATTGGGTCTCCAATTCGCGGGATCCTCCGAAACCAGGAGAACACTGTTGTGATCCTGGGAGAAGTCATCGGTGTGGACAAACATCAGAAGCGCGTGTTCGTCAGTGATGCTGACCGGCAGGGAGTCCCGATTGCCTACAATTACCTGATTCTGGCGACAGGGGCAACTCACAGCTACTTTGGGCACAACGAGTTCGAAGAATATGCGCCGGGGTTGAAGAGTCTCGCTGACGCCGTAACGATCCGAAACAAGATCTTGCAGGCGTTCGAAGAGGCGGAGGCCGAAGAAGATCCGAACCACCACCGGGACCTATTGACATTTGTTTTGGTTGGAGCGGGTCCCACGGGCGTCGAGATGGCGAGCGCAATCGCTCTGTTGGTGCGTAGCACGCTGAAATCGGAGTTCCGGCGGATCGATCCAGCCTCTGCGCGTATTGTCCTCGTCGACATGGCGCCACGAGTCCTTGGAACCTTCTCAGAGGACCTTTCCGAGGCCGCGAAAAAGCAGCTTGAGAAATTGGGCGTCGAGGTTCGGCTCGGGCAAAGCGTCGATCAGATCGACGCGGACGGCATCGCGGTGGCGGGGGAGCATATTTTAAGCAAAACCGTGATCTGGACCGCGGGTGTGGCGCCCTCGCCAGCAGGCAAGTGGCTGAGCGCGGAGACAGACCGCGCCGGTCGGGTACGCGTCCAGAAGGATCTGACTGTGCCCGGCCATCCCGAGATCTTTGTGGTTGGCGATACAGCATCACTCGATCAAAACGGCAAGCCACTGCCAGGTGTTGCACAAGTGGCGATTCAGCAAGGGCGCTATGCAGGGAGACTGATTCACAGCCGCGTTATCGGCGATCGCACGCCAGGCCCATTTAGCTATTTCGATAAAGGGAACATGGCCGTGGTGGGCAAGGGTTTTGCTGTGCTGCAAAGCGGCAAGTTCCGTGTAAGCGGCATCGTGGCTTGGCTCGCGTGGGCGGCCGTGCACCTCCAGTTCCTGGCGACATCGAGCCTCCGTTTGAGCGTCTTCCTGCAATGGGTTTGGACGTATTTAACCGGTCAGAGGGGTTCCCGGCTAATCGTAAATCATCACGGGTCAGAACTTGAAAAGACAGTGGCAGACCCAAGTATAAGAGCTGCGGTTTCTGGCAAGTGAAAGGGCTCCCACACGCGCAGAAGATCAGAATGCGGCGGAGATAGCGATGGCGAGCGCCGGAGAGGCAAAAACCCAAAGCAAATGAAAGCCGCAAGGCACGAAAAGGAATGGGGAAGAGTTGTGGGGCCGGTCGCCGGTATTTTGATACTACTGGCAGCGGTGCTTCTTGCTGCGAGTCTATGCTCGGCGGCGAGCGGTCCCGCGGTTCCCAGCATTTTCAAACCGGAGTCTACACCTGCCGACTCGATTTATGGTTTGTCGCTTTTGGTGCTGGCCGTTACGGGCATCATTTTTGTAATTGTTTTCAGTTTGCTCGCGTACGTCGTCACGAAATTCCGCAAGCGCGCGAGCGATGGCCCTGAGCCTCCGCAGGTTTACGGCAGCAACCAGATAGAGATCGCCTGGACTGTGATCCCGGTGCTCATTGTGCTGGTCCTCTTTATGGCTACGGCGCGCGTCATTCATGCCATTCAGGATGCCCGCAAGCCCGACGGGGCGATTGAAGTCACCGCCATCGGCCATCAGTTCTGGTGGGAATTTCGATACCCAACGTTGGGGATCGTCACCGCAAATGAATTGCATGTTCCGGTAAGCGATCCCTCGCATCCGACGCCCACTTTCTTGAAATTGCATTCCGCTGACACGGACCACAGCTTTTGGGTTCCGCGTCTTGCGGGTAAGACGGATTTGATTCCGAATCGTGTTAACAAAAAGAAACCGGCACAGTCAAGCGACGCGGTGAACGAAGGCCGCCGGATTTTTGAAACAACTGCATGCATTAACTGCCACACCGTCTCTGGAACGGTAGCGGATGGGCGGTTCGGCCCTGATCTGACTCACTTGATGAGCCGGGATACGATCGCCTCGGGGGCGGCGCCAAATACTCCCGAAAATCTCCAGACGTGGATTCAAGAGCCCGACGCCATCAAGCCCGGCTCGTTGATGCCGGCAATGAAACTGAACGATCACGATTTGAACGCGCTCACGGCGTATCTCGAAACGCTTCGGTAAAAGGGACAGTCATGGCCACAAAATCAATCGCGCTCAATTTAGTTGACCGCGCTCCACGACTGGGTTGTCACTGTGGATCACAAGAAGCTGGGGATATTGTACATCCTCTACGCGCTTTTGTTCCTGGTCATTGGCGGTATCGAAGCCACAATTATACGGATACAGCTCGTCGTTCCGCACAACCACTTCGTTTCGCCCCAAGTTTTCAACCGCATGTTTACGATGCATGGCACAACGATGATCTTTTTCGTGTTCATGCCGATGCTGTTCGGCTTCGGGACCTATTTGATTCCCTTGATGATTGGCGCCCGAGATATGGCTTTTCCGCGACTTAACGCCTTCAGTTTTTGGATGACTGCTTTCGGAGGTTTGCTTCTTTACTTCAGTTTCATCGGCGGGAACGGGCTTTACGGCGCCGGGAACGCTCCCGATGTGGGATGGTTTGCCTATGCACCGCTCACATCGCGGGCATTCTCACCCGGGCACAGCACCGACTTCTGGACGCTGGGGCTGCTTGTGTCCGGGTTCGGCAGCATCGGAACGGCGGTCAATTTCATAGCAACTATTTTGTGCATGCGCTGCCCTGGGATGGCTCTGGGAAAAATGCCGCTGCTGGCATGGCTAAACCTCGTCATGGCTGGGATGGTCATCTTGGCCGTATCGCCGCTCACTGCGGCTCAAATCATGCTTTCCATCGATCGGTACTTGGGCGCGCACTTTTTTGATAGTCAGGCGGGAGGTTCCGCAGTCCTTTGGATGCATTTCTTCTGGATCTTCGGCCACCCGGAAGTCTACATCCTGGTAATCCCGGCCTTCGCTTTCGTTTCCGAAATCATCCCGGTCTTCTCCCGAAAACCGATCTTCGGATATCCGGTGATGGTTGCGGCGACTGTCTGCATCGGGTTCGTCAGCTTCAGCGTCTGGGCCCATCATATGTTTACAGTCGGGATGACGTCCTATGCCAACAGCTTCTTCACGATTACCACGATGGTCGTAGGAGTTCCCACCGGGATCAAGATCTTCAATTGGATAGGAACGATGTGGGGCGGGAAGATTCAGTTCAGGGCTCCGATGCTCTTCTGCGTCGGTTTCCTGTTCCAATTCCTGACCGCGGGTCTAACGGGAATTATGCTGTCCGCATCACCGTTCAACTGGCAGCTCAGTAACTCCTATTTCGTCGTCGCGCATTTTCATTACGTCCTCGTCGGGGCAATTCTCTTCACCATCTTCGGGGCCTTCTATTACTGGTTCCCCAAGATGACCGGCCGGATGTACAACGAGACTCTTGCCAAATGGCACTTCTGGCTGTTTCTCATCGGCTTCCATTTGACATTTGATTTCATGCACATCCCAGGGATGTTGGGAATGCCGCGCCGGATTTACACCTATGAACCCGGACGCGGATGGGAAATCTGGAACTTAATCGTCACGATCGGCGTGATTTTTCAGATCGCCGGAGTGCTCGTGTTTGTTTTCAATTTGCTGCGGTCGCTCGTCAAAGGCGAAACCGCCGGGAGCGATCCCTGGGATGCTTGGACACTCGAGTGGTCCACGAGTTCACCTCCACCCGAATACAACTTTGCCAAGATTCCCCTTGTCAAGAGCCGGCGTCCGCTTTGGGACATCAAGCATCCGGAAGATCCGGATTGGAAGTATGAATAGACAGGAGAACTCGATTGAGCAGCGGAGCGATTGCACGACCTTTAATTAAGCCTGAGTGGGCTCTTCCCTCGCGCGGGCGCGTGGGAATGCTCTCCCTGATTGCCGCTGAGGCTGCAATCTTCACGATCTTCGTGGTCGCCTACATATTTTATATCGACAAGAGCCTGTCGGGCCCCATGCCAAAGGACGTGCTCGAACTTCCGATCTTTAATACTGTTTGCTTACTCTCGAGCAGCCTGACGATTCATCTTGCTGTCAGGGCACTGCGAAACGCAAAGGTTGGTGCGTTTGGATTGTGGTGGTTCGTAACGATTGCGCTGGGCGCCATTTTTCTAGTCGGAACGGCCCGTGAGTGGCAGCGCCTGATTTTCGAAAAAGGCCTGACCATCAGCACGAACCTTTTTGGCACGACGTATTACTCGCTCGTCGGGCTGCATGCTTTTCATGTCACTGCGGGACTGATCTTTCTCGCCATCGGCATGGTCTTCACTCTTCTAGGCAAGGTGAAGCCGGAACACAGCGAGCGGGCGGAGATCTTTTCGTTGTATTGGCATTTCGTTGATGCGGTCTGGGTCATCGTTTTCACCGTGGTTTATGTCGTCGGTCGCTAAGGAAAGCAGAGTCACATGGTTTCAACAGTTTCAACAGTGGAAGCACCCGGGGCCACACCAGGCACGGTCAATCTACCAGCGCCGACAGCTTGGCCCATCATTCTTGCATTCGGCATCACTCTACTCTTTGCCGGGCTGCTAACGAGCGCCTCGGTCAGCATTCTGGGAGCGATCCTCGCCGTGACCGGGTGTGTCGGCTGGGTCCGCGATGTCCTCCCACACGAGAAGGAGGAGACGGTTGAGGTCAAAGCGGAAGTGACCGTGGTCTCCACTCTGCGGCGCGAAGTCGAAAGGCTGCCGATTGCACCAGACCTCCCCCGGGCCCTGCTCCCACTCGAAACGTATCCTGTGTCTGCAGGAATTAAAGGTGGGCTGGCGGGCAGCGTGGCCATGGCGGTACTCGCATGCCTTTACGGTTTTCTCAAGCAACGGAGCATTTGGTATCCGATCAACTTGCTCGCAGCCACGGCCTCTGCTCAATCCTTCCACTTCGGCATGACTTCACTCAATACATTCCATTTAAGCAGCTTCTCCCTGGCGGTCGTCATTCATCTGCTCACCTCCCTATTAGTGGGACTGCTGTACGGAGCGATGCTGCCGATGTTTCCACGCCGGCCAATTCTTCTGGGAGGTGTCATAGCGCCGATTCTATGGACAGGATTACTCCGCAGCATTTTAGGGCTCATAAACCCGTTGCTCGACGCGCGTATTGATTGGACGTGGTTCATTGCTTCGCAGTTTGCTTTTGGTATCGTCGCGGGATTGGTCGTGGTGCGTCAGGAGAGAGTGCGCACGCGCCAGTTCGTGCCTTTTCTAATCCGCGCCGGTATTGAGGCTCCGGGATTGACGGACGAAAAACCAAATAGGAACGGATCACGATGAGATTCCGAGCACTCATTCTCGGCGCCGTGGGCCTCACCGCACTTGGTTTGTGCGGATGTACTAACGCACCGGGGCGGCCGGGGCCGGGTGAGATGCCTGTCGTCCCGAGCGAAATTTCAGATTTCAGCACTCTGTACGAACAGAACTGCTCCGGTTGCCACGGCCCAGGGGGTAAGGGTGGAGCCGCAATCGCCCTTGCCGATTCAGTGTACCTGGCGATTGCAGACGACACGATCCTGCGTCACGCGGCGACAAATGGAATTACAGGGACGTCAATGCCTGCTTTTGCGCAAAGCGCGGGCGGCATGCTCACTGCCAAACAGATCGACGTGATTGTCAGCGGAATTCGCGAACGGTGGTCAAAGACAGATGAGTTCCGCGGCGCTGACCCGCCACCGTACTCCTCATCGACACCCGGCGATTCCGCGCGCGGATCGGAAGTCTATGCTACGTATTGTTCTTCCTGCCATGGCACCGAGGGCCGAGGAGGGCAAAAGGCAAGCTCGATCGTGGAGGGCTCCTTCCTTGCCTTGGTCAGTGATCAAGGACTCCGGACAATCGTGATCGCAGGGCGCCCTGAACTAGGCGCACCCGACTGGCGAGGCAACATCCCGGGGAGCCCGATGTCGGCGCAGGATGTTTCCGATGTCGTGGCCTGGCTCGCATCCCAGCGGCCAACATTTCCCGGGCAGCCTTTTCCAGCAATTGCGAAATTGACGGGAGACCTTCGATGACTTTGCCGCGCGGACTCACCAGACGCGATTTTTTCATGAAGCTCGGAATCTTGTTCAACGGCATCGCCGCTTCGATTCTAGCGGTACCGATCGTGCGCTATTTGCTCTCTCCGGTTACACGCGAACGGAAAGCAGGCTACGATTCGTGGATTCCTCTCGGCAACCTCGAACAGTTTCCTTCCGGCGAAACTCGCCTTGCCACATATCGAAATCCGGTTGTGAATTCATGGGACGGGGGTACGGCGGATATCGCGTGCTGGGTTCGCAATGTGGATGGGCAAGCGTTCCAGGTCTTTGCGATTAATTGTGCGCACCTCGGGTGTCCTGTTCGCTGGTTCCCGCAATCCGGCCTATTCATGTGTCCGTGCCATGGCGGCGCGTACTACCAGGATGGCTCCCGGGCTTCCGGCCCTCCTGAACGTGGATTGTTCGAGTACACCTACCGGATTGACGGTGGAAAGATTTTGATCAAAGCCGGCGAGATGCCCACCCCGGGCCAGGCCTCGAATATCGTTCGAGAGATACGACCATGCGTTTAATCAAATCCGTCGGCGAGTGGCTGGACGCGCGCCTCCAGCTTGGCTCGTCCATCCGCGAGACCATGGAGCATCCCGTTCCGCGCGAAACCGCAAGCTGGTTTTATGTTTTTGGAAGCGCCGCCTTCGTTGTGTTCCTGCTTCAAATTGTCACCGGCATCATGCTGGCGCTCATTTACGTGCCTTCGGCCGGTGAAGCTTGGAACAGCCTCCAGACCCTCAATCATAATGTCGCGCTTGGTTGGTTCATTCGGGGCCTGCATGGCTGGGGCTCGAACTTTATGGTTGCGATTGTTCTAATCCATATGGTCCAAGTCTTTCTGTTTGGCGCGTACAAGTACCCGCGTGAACTGACCTGGATTGTGGGCGTGCTTCTTTTGCTTGTGACTCTTGGCATGGCCTTCACGGGACAGGTTTTGAGATTCGACCAAGACGCCTATTGGGGCCTTGGAATCGGAGCATCGATTGCCAGCCGCGTTCCCCTGGTGGGACCTTCGATCGTCAACCTAATGCTCGGCGGGCCGATTATCGCGGGAGCAACGCTCTCGCGATTCTTCGCACTTCATGTTTTCGTCGTGCCCGGTCTCCTCATCGCGTTTGTGGCCGTCCACCTCCTGATGGTTCTGAAACTGGGAATCAACGAGTGGCCCATGCCCGGACGCGTGGTCCGCAAGGCTACGTATATTAAGGACTATCATGCGCTAACGCAAAAGGATGGTTTGCCTTTCGTTCCCGGCGCGATTTGGAAAGACCTTTTTTTCGCAGGGTTCATTTTGCTGTCGATCGCTGCCTGCGCGGCCTACTTCGGTCCTTTTGGCCCATCGGGCCCGCCGGATCCCACGATCATTCAAACAGCGCCGCGCCCAGACTTCTTCTTCCTGTGGTTATATGCTGTGCTCTCGCTCTTGCCGCCTTCGATGGAGACTCCCGCTCTGCTCATCGGGCCGGTGATTGTAATCCTCGCACTTCTGCTTTTGCCCTTCCTCTTTGGCGAAGGCGAAAAAAGCTGGCGGCGCAGGCCCATCGCTGTACTCACGATCCTGTTGGTGGCAGTTGCGCTTGGAACGTTTACGCGCCTCGCCGGAAACGCGCCGTGGAGCCCAGTCATGGATGCGTGGAGCGGTGTCCCCATTCCGCCCGAGTTTCTGCACAGCCGGACTGCGCTCGAACGGCAAGGCGCTCTGGTTTTCCAGGTGAAGCAATGTCACAACTGCCATTCTTTGGGTGATCAAGGCGGAAAGCGCGGCCCGGCACTCGATGTCGTGGCCGTGCGGCTGACGCAGGATCAACTGATTCGTCAGGTGATCCAGGGTGGTGGCAACATGCCCGCTTACGGAAAGAATTTGAGCCCTGCGGAAACAACGGCTCTTGTCGCATTCCTTGAGACCTTGCATCCCGCGGGACAATCACCGGCACGTGACGCTTCGCGTGCTGTCGCGCTCGGAACCGAGGCGGGAGGGCCACCTACAACTGATCAATAGATTGCACAATCCCAATGACACCGGACGCTCAAGTTATTCTCGAATCGTGGTCTGCTCCCATCGGGGTAAACGCGTCGCTGTGTATTGTGGCTGTGGTCTACACGATGGGCTGGCTTCGCCTCCGCATCGTTTTTCCCAACCTGATTCCAACTTGGCGGCTTGCAGCATTTTTTGCTGGAATCGTTTCAATGTGGATTGCTGTAGGGTCTCCGCTCGAGGCATTTGATGATGTGTCGCTCTCGGTTCACATGGTGCAGCATCTCTTGCTCATGGCAGTCGCTCCTCCCTTGATCCTGCTGGGTACTCCGACGCTACCGCTCCTTCGCGGGCTTCCTCGACCAATCGCTCACGGCGCGGTGGGCCGGTTGCTCCGTTGGCCTCCGTTGCAATGGCTCGGTCACCTTCTCACCAATCCCGCCATTTGCTGGATTGCCGCCGCAGTGGCCCTGATCGCATGGCATATTCCCGCTGCATTTGAGCTGGCGCTGCGCTCGGACTCTTGGCACGAAGTCGAACACGGCTGCTTTTTCGCATCCTCCCTCTTGTTCTGGTGGCCTGTAATCCAGCCTTTTCCGAGTGTTGCGAGATGGCCCGGCTGGTCCATTCCCCTTTATCTATTTCTTGGGACGCTGCCGGGCGGCGTACTGGGAGCGTTCCTCACGTTTTGTGATCGTGTCCTCTACGCATCGTACGGATCCGCACCGAAGATTTTCCATATGTCTCCCCTCGAGGACCAGGTGTTCGCCGGCGCTCTCATGTGGGTCTTCGGAACGTTTGTCTACACCGTGCCGGCGGTCATTCTCACAGTCCAGTTCCTTTCTGGTGAAACTTCGCCAGGTGCAAATGAAACGGCGATCCATCTGCGCAAACTCGCCGGTCAAGCATACGAACGCTCGCAGGCGGAGGTCGTTTAAAAATGGCAAGTCAGCACACTGTTGCAGCAATTGATTTGGCGACCCGCCATGTGTCTCCACGTCTTCGAAGTGGAGCACTCCGTGTCATAGGAGATTATTGGGCGCTCACGAAACCTGAAGTCAATTTTCTGATTCTCATAACCACGTTTGCGGGATTCTATTTGGCCTCCACACCTGGCCCCGACGGAATCCTGATTTTTCCGATCATTCGCACGGTGCTAGGCACCTTGCTCGTTGCCAGTGGCGCTGGCGCGCTTAACCAATTCATCGAGCGTACCTTCGACGCGCAAATGCGCAGGACAGCACGGCGGCCCCTGGCTTCGGGAAGAATCGAGTGTTCTCACGCCCTGTGGTTCGGGATTTCACTGTCACTGGCAGGCACAGCGTACCTGGGTGTGGCCGTAAATGTCCTCGCATCTTTGCTGGCTCTTGCAACACTTCTGGCTTATCTATTCCTGTACACGCCACTCAAACGAAAAACACCACTATGCACTTTGATTGGCGCTTTTCCGGGTGCTGTGCCTCCACTGATTGGTTGGGCCGCGGCGCGCGGCCGGCTAGACCCGGAAGCATGGGTGCTGTATGCAATGGTTTTCCTCTGGCAGTTCCCGCACTTCATGGCCATCGCCTGGATGTATCGCGAAGACTACACCCGCGCGGGATACCTGGTTCTACCTTTGGGGGAGCAGAGGGATCGCTTTGTGATTTGGCAGAGCATCGCTGTTTCGCTGGCTCTCATCCCACTGAGCTTGATTCCGACGATCATTGGTGAATCAGGTCTCATCTATTCGATCGGGGCCCTCATACTTGGGTCGATCTTTGCTTACTACAGTGGCCGCTTTGCATTTCGCAGATCGAACGTGGCAGCGCGGCAACTGCTTGCCGCTTCGATCGTTTACCTTCCAGCGGTTTTTACTCTGATGGTGCTGAATAGGAAATAACTCCGGGACGAATTTCCATGAATCCAGCAACAATCACAGCTCTAGCTGCTATTTTCGGTTCGCTTGTAGGCGCATTGGGTTCAAGCATCAGCACTTGGATCATCCAGAGGCATCAGGATCGGCGCGAATTGCTGGCAAAAAAGATCTTCCACCGCGAGCAGCTGTATTCTGATTTCATCAGTGAAAGCGCGCACGAGCTGCTAGATGCCATGGGGCACAACATGAATGATCCCAAAAATCTGATTCCTGCATACGCCCTGTTGAGTCGCATTCGCCTAAGTTCCTCACCGGACGTGCTCGCGGCTGCCGAGGAAGTTGTAAAAAAAATCATCGGCACTTATGCGAAGCCAAACTTGACACCCGAGCAAATCCAATCCACGGCCATGAACGGTGAAGATCCATTGAGAAACTTCAGCGACATTTGTCGCACTGAACTTGAATTTATGCAAAGGCAAATATGATTTGGAGGAGAATGCAGATCCGCCGACGCGTAGAATGGTGCAGATTGCAATGTTGCTCGTCTTGCCGCTTGACACAGCGGATGCTTCTTATATCAGCTTCGTCGCAAAAGCTGGTCGGGCCGGAAACGTAAAAGGGACAACTGGCGGCAGGAAACGATATCGGCACCGCAGAGACTTCGCTAACAAGCAAGCCACAGAAGTATACTGCCAGAGGTCGCAACATGGTTTCAAACTCAACCAAGGAGAACATCTAATGGCGACAATTACGACCAAAGACGGCACTCAGATCTACTACAAGGACTGGGGCAAAGGACAGCCCGTAGTCTTCAGCCACGGTTGGCCGCTGACCGCGGACGACTGGGACGGGCAGATGCTGTTCTTCGGGCAACATGGCTATCGCGTCATCGCGCACGACCGGCGAGGTCATGGGCGCTCCAGCCAGACGTGGGACGGCAATGAAATGGACACGTACGCGGACGATCTCGCTGCGTTATTTGAAAAACTCGATCTTAAGGACGCGATAATGGTTGGGCACTCGACCGGTGGTGGTGAAGTCGCGCGCTATCTGGGCCGCCACGGCGCCAAGCGTGTTGCCAAAGCGGTGCTAATCAGCTCAGTGCCGCCGCTCATGCTGAAGACAGAAAAGAACCCGGGCGGCCTGCCCATATCGGCCTTCGATAGCCTTCGGGCAGCACTCGCAGCCAACCGGCCGCAGTTCTACAAGGACATCACTCTGCCGTTTTACGGATACAACCGGCCGGGCGCAAAGATTTCCGAGGGCATCCGCGAGCACTGGTGGTTGCAGGGCATGTTGGGAGGCGTCAAGGCCTATTACGACTGCATTAAGGCGTTCTCGGAGACCGACTTCACCGAAGACCTGAAGAAGATCGACATCCCCGTGCTGGTGATGCATGGTGACGACGATCAGATTGTGCCGATCGGCGCCGCAGGTCTGATGTCTGCGAAGATACTGAAGAAAGCAACGCTCAAGGTCTATCCGGGCTTTCCGCATGGCATGCCCACGACTAACGCGGACCAGATCAACGCCGACTTGCTCGCGTTCCTAAAGGGCGCAGCGACCACAGCGTCGGCATGACAAGATTTCGGATGTCTTGATCGCGGGGAACCTCAGGTACCTGCAATCCGATTTTTTCGATTGCGCTCGCAGGCTCGAGCATCGACCGGCGAACGGACTGAAACAAAGGAGGGCGTCCACGATGGCGTGGGGTGTGCACGTTCACGATAATCGAGAACCACAAACGATTGCGAAGGGAGGCGCATCATGATCTTCGGTATGACGACATTTACCCTCGTGCACGTTCTGTTGAGCTTGATCGGGATCTTCTCTGGATTCGTCGTCGTGTTCGGGCTGCTCGTCGCGAAACGCCTTGACGGCTGGACAACACTGTTTTTAGCGAGCACTGTGCTCACGAGTGTGACCGGATTTCTTTTTCCATTTCACGGCTTTCTGCCGTCCCACGGAGTCGGCATTCTATCTTTGCTCGCGCTGGCAATTGCGATTTTCGCCCGCTACGGCCGTCACCTCGCCGGCTTATGGCGTCGGACCTACGCGATCACGGCCGTGATTGCACTCTATCTGAATGTCTTCGTCTTGATCGTGCAGCTCTTCCAGAAGGTACCCGCTCTGAAAGCGATAGCTCCGACGCAGTCGGAGGCGCCCTTTAAGGTCACACAGCTTGTCGCTCTGGTGCTTTTCGTCGTGCTTGCCAGTTTTGCGGCGATCAGGTTCCGGAGTGAGCAGCCCCGTACGGCTTGAACGGTCTACTCACCTGTTCGCCGCGCCAGGCAGGGCAGCTGAACAAGTTAGCAAACAGGTTGGGGCGCACCAATCTGGTAGGCTGAGGCACAGAGCAAGTGTCTGAAAAAGGGTGACACGTTTGAAACTCAAGGGGAAGGAAGCATTGATTAGGGGGGGAAACGGCGGCATTTTGGTACCGCACTTCCTGCCTGTCGAAAATTCACACCGTTTAGAAATTCACAATCGAGGCAAACGCCTCGGGATTCGGACTCGCTCCACCCACCAGCGCTCCGTCAATTTCCGCTGGCGCCATCAACCCTTTGATGTTGTCGGGCTTGACGCTGGCAACTTCCACGGTGCGCGAGACGAACGGCGTCATCGACTTGTCAGCGAATGTTGTGGACGAGAATGCAATGGAAAGTAAGTGTAGGCCGAACACGGCAAAGCAAGGAATGACCTTGAGAACGCATTTCATGAAACCTCTTGGAGGGAGTAGAAAAAAAGTAGGCACTCTAATTTGTGGAAACCTACTGCCAGCCTCCGCCAAGCGCCCTGTAAAGTTGCACGAGACTTTGATATTCGTTCCCCCGCGCTTGCGCCAAAGTGAGTTCAGCATTGAAGAGCGACCTTTGGCCGTCCAGCACTTCGAGATACGTGGTGGTACCTCCTTGGTAGCGCATGATGGAAAGGCGGACCGACTCTTCCAGATCTGCCACGAGTTGCTCCTGGCGAACTCGCACCTCATGGAATTTTTGGTATGCGATCAGGGCATCGGATACATCTCCGAAGGCGCGCTGAATGGACTGTTTGTAGGCGAGCAGAGCCTGCTGTTGCTGCGATTCGGCGAAGTGCAGATTTCCCCGAAGGGCTCCCCCCGTGAAGATGGGCTGACTTACCTGAGCGCCATAGGACCAGATTCCAGTTTGGGAACTCATCAGGCTAGAGAAAAGGCTGCTACGTCCAAATCCGCCACCCCCAGAACCGGTCAAAGAGATTTGTGGAAAAAACTCAGCCTTGGCAACACCAATCTCAGCATTCGCGGCGATGAGGATTTGTTCAGCTTGGCGAATATCCGGCCGACGCTCGAGCAGCGAGGATGGCAGGCCTGGAGGCACTTCAGGAGGAAGCGCTTGTTCCTCGAGCGGGCGTCCGCGCAGCACGCCTGCTGGGTAATTGCCGAGGAGAATGTTGATCGCGTCTTCCTCCTGGCCAATCTGCCTCTCGAGATCCGGGATCTGCGCGTTTGCAGTGTCGAGCACTTGCTGGGCTTGAAGCACATCTAGCTTTGTGGCTACGCCGTTGTTAAGTCTGAACGAAGTCAGTTTGACAGAACCTTCCTGCGTCTTCACCGTGTCCCGCGTGATTTGCAGTTCGAGATCGAGCTGCAGGAGCGCGAAATAGTCGCTCGCGACGTCGCTCACAAGCGTGAGCGTGACTGTATGCTGCGCCTCCTCGGTAGCCAGCAACTGGGCGCGCGCAGCTTCGGTGGCGCGTCGCAGCCGGCCGAAGAAGTCCAACTGGAACGCGGCGTCTGCGGCGAGAGACAGAAAGTTGAACTTCGTTTGGAAGTTTTGTTCTTTTCCCCCGCTGAAATTACTGTTCCCCTGCACTTGCGGCAATTGATTGGAGCGCGTAATAGCAAGCTGAGCGCGCCCGGCGTTGATGCGCTCCGTCGCCAGTTGGAGGTCATAATTCTGCTTCAGCGCTGTGCGGATGAGCTCTTGCAATTGCGGGTCCTGGAAGACTTGCCACCAGGGAAGGTCTGCATAGGAAGCTGCCAGTTCTTGGGCCTGCGGGTTCTCTCTCAGATCGCGGTACGCGGTCGGAGTTTGAACAACGGGCTTGCGGTAGTTTGGGCCGACCATGCACCCATCGATTAGACTCGATACCAAGATCACGGCAATCAATGGCCGCAGCTTCTTCATGACCAGCTCCGCTGTTCGTCCCGATCGTCCATCACGGTGGCCCATCTCAATCTCCCTCTCCCTCCGCCGGCGCGGGCGCTGCTGGCAGTACGGAAGGGGCCAGCTCCTTGCCAGCGCCTGACCATTTCTCAACCAGATAAAAGATCGCTGGGATAAGAAAAATTCCGATCACGCTCCCGGCCAGCATGCCGCCGATGACCGCAGTGCCCATAATCTGCCGGGCCACCGACCCAGCGCCGGTCGCGACCCACAAGGGCACGCAACCCAGGATGAACGCAAACGAAGTCATTAGAATTGGGCGAAGGCGAAGCCGTGCTCCTTCAAGCGCAGCGTCAGCCAAGGGCTTTCCTTTCTCATATTGGTCCTTGGCGAACTCGACGATCAAAATCGCATTCTTCGCCGCTAAGCCGATGAGCATCACCAGTCCGATCTGCGAGTACACATCGCTCTCGATTTGAACCATGTATGGAGGAAAAAATACTCCGAGCACAGCCCGGCGCAGCCACAGCACTGCGAAGGCGCCAAACACAGCCACGGGAGTGCTCAGCAGGACGCTGAATGGCAGCGACCAACTTTCGTACAACGCAGCCAGGATCAGAAAGACGAACAGCAAAGAAAATCCGAAGATCGCCCAAGCCGGTACGCCTTCTCGCGCTTTCTGCTCTTGATACGACATACCCGAATAGTCGAAGCCCATTTCACCGGGCATCGTCTGTTTGAAAACATCTTCCAGCGCCGCCGTCGCCTGATCCGAGCTATAGCCTGGCGCGGCGCTGCCGTTGATTTGCGCCGAGCGATACTCGTTGTAACGCATTGTAAATTCTGGGCCGGAGCGCGGCTTGATTGTCGTCAGCGCCGAGAGCGGCACGTTCTCGCCCTTGTTGTTGCGAACGTAGAACTGCCCCACGTTTTCAATCTTGGCCCGATACTCCCCCTCGGCCTCGACGTAAACCTGCCACTGGCGTCCGAAGCGGTTGAAGTAATTGATAAACGACCCGCCCATGAATGCCTGAATCGTGCGGTAGACATCGTTGAGGGGCACACCCAGTTTCAGTACCTTGTCTCGGTCCACATCGACAAACTGTTGCGGAACGCTGGGCAGGAATGTTGTGCTCAAGCTCGCGATCTCGGGACGCTTACGAGCAGCTGTCAGGAATGTGTTCAAGTTGTTCGCCAGAAACTGCACATCGTTGCCGGCCCGGTCTTCCAGGACAAACGTGAATCCGCCCGAGGTGCCCACGCCGGGAATCGCGGGTGGCGAGAAACTGAAAACCGTACCCTCCGGAAGCCGGCTGAGTTCTCGATTCAAACGTGCCTTGATCTCTTGAAATTGCTCCGCCCTCGTCGTTCGCTCATCCCATGGCTTCAAAGTGACGAAGAAAAAAGCGTTATAACTGGTCCGCACGTAGCTCAGCAAACTGAAGCCGATGACACTGGTGGAGAATTGGACGCCCGGTGTGCTGGCCAAGATTTTTTCGACGCCCCTTGTAGCCGTATCCGTTCGTTGCAGTGAAGACGCGTTAGGCAGTTGCATGTTGACAAAGAGGTAGCCCTGGTCTTCGTCGGGCAAGAAGCTCGAAGGCACTCGGCTGCCAAAAAAACCAGCCGCGACGCTAAAGACCACCAGCATCACTACTGCCACGGCGCTCTTGCGGATCAATCCTCCGCACAAACTGACGTAGCCTTCTGTGGCGCGTCCAAACACACGGTTGAACCAATCGAAAAATCGTCTGAGTAACCCCTTACTCGGCTTCTTGGGCCGCAGCAGCAAAGCCGCAAGTGCCGGGCTGAGAGTGAGGGCATTGAACGCAGAGAGAAGAACCGAAATCGCGATGGTCACTGCGAACTGCTGGTAGAGCCGCCCCGTGATGCCGGGGATGAAGGCTGTGGGTACGAACACCGCAGACAGAACCAGTGCGATGCCAACAACGGGGCCGGACAGCTCCTCCATTGCTTTCAACGCCGCGTCCTTCGGCGTCATGCCCTCTTCGATGTGACGTTCCACGCCTTCGACCACGACGATGGCGTCGTCCACGACGAGGCCAATTGCGAGCACAAGACCAAACAGCGAGAGCGTGTTGACGGAGAATCCGAACACAGGGAACATTACAAATGTCCCGACGAGCGAGACCGGCACAGCAAGCAGGGGGATCAACGTGGCACGCCAGCCCTGCAAGAAGATGTAGACCACGAAGATCACCAGCGCGAGGGCGATCAGGAGCGTCTTGACGATTTCTTTGATGCCTTCGGTGACCGAGCGAGTCTGATCGAGCGCTACGCTATAGTCCATGTCTTGGGGGAACTGCTGCTTCATCTTGGCCATGAGGTTCCTCACGCCTGTGGCTGCATCGACGGCGTTCGAACCGGGTAACTGGTACGTGGCAATAATGGCGCTCGGTTGCCCATTCATGCGGCTTATGACGCTGTAGTCCTGCGCACCCAGCTCGATGCGGGCCACGTCCTGAACTCGCACAATCCCGCGATCTGGCGTCTCGCGCACTACGATCTGTCCGAATTCCTCCGGCGAAACCAAGCGGCCTTGCGCGAGAACGGAATACGTGAATTCCTGGCCCTTCGGAGCAGGCTCACCTCCCGCTTTCCCGGCCGGGTTCACTGTGTTCTGCGACTGGATGGCACTGATGACATCGGGGACGGTGATGCCCAACTTGGCCAATTGGTCCGGTTTCACCCAGAGCCTCATCGCATATTGCCCTGCGCCGAAAATCTGGACATTGCCTATGCCCGGCAGGCGGGTGAGTGGATCGTTCACGTTGATGTAGGCGTAGTTGGCCAGGAACTTGGCATCGTAAGTACCCTGCGGCGAGTACAGCGCAATTAACACGAGTGGGGCGGAAACCGATTTGCGGACGGTAACCCCGTAGTTCGTCACATCCGGCGGGAGCTGAGAGGCCGCTTGCGTCTCGCGCGACTGAGTGAGAATCAAATCGGTGTTGGGGTCCGTTTTTATGTCGAAGTTCACGATCAGTGTAGTGTTCGAGTTGCCGGTGGCGTTTAACGAATACATGTAGTTCATGTTGTCCACGCCGCTCATTTGTTGTTCGATCGGAGCGGCAACCGCCTGCTCGAGGGTCTGCGCATCCGCACCAACGTAGGTGGCCAACACCTGAATCTCAGGCGGAGCGATGTCAGGGAACTGGGCGACAGGCAAACTCAACATGGTGATGGCCCCGACGATCACCATTAGGATGGAAATCACGATGGCGACGATGGGTCGGTTGATGAAGAACTTGGACACTTGGGTTACCTTCCCTTCGTTTCCGCCATCTCTGCTACAAATGGCTTAGGGTTCACCTGCATGCCTGGACGCAGCTTTTGCGCCCCCTCCACAACCACGCGCTCTCCCTGCTTCAGCCCTTTTTCAACAATCCACTGCGCGCCAACGCGCGCGCCAACTTCGACGGTCTGAATGCCCACTTTGTTGTCGCTGTCAACCACAACTACCTGGTGGCTTCCTTGAAGTTCTGCGACTGCGCGTTGAGGTATAAGTAGAGCATCCTTTTGGATCTGCGACGCCGCCCTCACTTTGGCATACCCGCCGGGGCGTAGAATATTTCCCGGGTTGGGAAACAGCCCCGCGATCCGGATTGCGCCCGTGCTCTGATTTACTTCGCGGTCCGCGAAGGAGACGCTTCCTTGGTGCGCGTAAGTCGTCCCGTCGGCCAGGATCAGGTCGAGTGGAAGGCGTCTGAATTCCGCTTGCCGGCTTGATTCGGTCGGAAACCTTCGGTTGAAGTCGAGATATTCCGCCTCGCTGACGGTAAAATAGACCTTGATGGGATCGACGGTCGACACGGTGGTGACAGGTGTGCTACTTGTGCTGACCAGGGCGCCTACCTGGAGCTGAGCCTGTCCGGCAATGCCATCGATGGGTGCCGTAAGCCGAGTAAACCCAAGGTTGAGCTTGGCCGTTTCGACGGCGGCCTCGGCTGTTTTGATTTGAGCATTGGCCGTCGCCACTGTGGCTTTCGCCGCCAAATTGTTCTGGTTGGCGTTGTCGAGATCCTGCTGGCTCGCTGCCTGCTCCCTCGCAAGCGGGATGTATCGCTCCACGTCGAGCTGGGTCCTCCCCTGAATAGCTTCGGCGTTGGCGAGCTGCGCGGTGGCCTGCGCTAACTGTCCTTCGGCTTGGTCGAGGGCCGCCTGAAAGGGCCGTGGATCAATTTCGAAAAGGAGTTGATCCTTGCTGACCAGCGCGCCCTCTTGGTAGTCTTGCCGGAGCAGGTAGCCTGTGACCTGCCCCCTGACGTCGGCGTTTACGAACCCATCCAATGTTCCGATCCATTCGCCATAAATGGGAACGTCCTTCTGCTCGACCTGCGCTACCGCGACATCCGGCGGGAGGAATGCCAATACCACCACATCTCCGAGCATTGCCATAGGAATCACCGCGCCTTTACTCCTTGAGTGCGCGGCCTCGCTGAGTGTTTCGGTAGGAACTAGAGGTCTTTAGGTTCGATGCACCGGGACGCCACTGGTCGCACTAATCGTTCCGCCTTCCGCGACGAGTTCCCCGCTCCTCACACGAGTCGCAATCGCTTTGCCAATCTGCCAGGGATGCAGTCACTTCGCAAGTCGCTGAGAGGAAAGGGGAATGGGAGGACGAGGAGTATCAATAGAAGCTACCGTGCAAATCTTGCGGTGGTGACATGCTAGCAATTGTTAGCCCGTTAGCAGTGAGGCGCTAACGCATTGGATTTACTTGCCGCGCCTACCCCCGCAAACATCTCCCGCTCAACTATTTGTAAATTCCTGCCCGTCTACTGCCGCTTGGCACAGCTGTTGCTTTTTGAATCGACGCTGTCGCAAGGCTTGGTCTGCTGGTGGGTGTTTTGGCCAATCGCCCGCCGCTGAAGGATCGATGAAGGCTTTGGCTTTGATGAGTCCCGGACAATTCCATGGTCTCAGCAACACTCAGCAACACTGCTTTGACCCCGAAACCGAGCAGGTGTACGATGACGATGAGGCCAATAAACTGTTGCGGGATCGTGACCGAGGGTATCGGACTCCATTTGTGGTACCTGAAGAGGTCTAGTGAGGAGAAGTTATGCTGAACTTCAAACTGAATTGCGGATTGGTCATTGCACTGTGCCTGGTGGGATCGATTGCGTGTGCCGATTCTTTGGAGCTGAAGAATGGCAGCCTGATTGAGGGCAAGTTCCTAGGTGGCACGGATAGTGAGATTAGTTTCCAAGTCGCCTCATCTGTACAGAAATACAAATTGGCTGACATCGTTTCGCTGAAGTTTAATTCCGAAAGGACAACAGATGGCATGCCGTCTCGGCAAGGCGGTTCGCTTTCCGGCGAACCGGGGACGGCAGACCATGCCGGCATGAAGGCGCCGATGCTCGTCACCATCCCGGCGGCAACGCGTATTTCTGTGCGAACTATCGATGGCATCGATTCCACTAAGAACCACGTGGGCGATCGTTTCCAGGCTTCGCTTGAAGAACCGCTTATGGTCGACGGTAAGGTAGTGGTTGCCAAGGGCGCCGACGTCTACGGCCGACTGGCGGAGTCCAAGGAGTCAGGGACGTTCACCGGTAGATCGCAACTTCGGCTGGAGCTAACGGGGATTGTGGTGAATGGGCAAACGGTGCCGGTGGTGACGGGAGAATATGAATTGACGGGCAAGTCGCGCGGCGCGAGCACTGCGAAGAGAACGGTCGGCGGAGCGGCGGTGGGATCGATCATCGGCGCCATCGCTGGCGGCGGCAAAGGAGCGGCGATCGGCGCGGGTGTCGGCGCTGGGGCTGGGGCAGGGTCGGAAATCATCACGAAGGGAGACCAAGTGAAGGTGCCGAGCGAGACCTTGCTCGATTTCACGCTGCAGCAGGAAGTGTCGATACCGGCGCGCCGGAGCTAATTCCAGTTCACCATCAGCTGCAAACAAATTCGGAATTCGCGCAACGCATGAGATCACGATCCATCCTCGAATCAGGCACACCAGAAATAAGAAAAAAGTGGAATTGACCGCCGCACTTTGCCCACTCATTGCCGCTACCACCAAGCTAGATTCACTCATTGGCTATTCCCGGCTTTTTCGGGCCCACGATGCGCCAACTCAGAGTTGCGCACAACCCTAGATGGAGGCCCATTCGCGTCACTCGATGGCGATAATTGGGGATACAACTTTAGTGGGAGACGAAAACAACTCTAGCGGTTACGAATGTCAATGCGCTTCCTTCCAAAAAGCCGGGCATCGATGGATTGAAAGCCAGGTCCCAGAGCCGCCAGCGCTGCGCCCAAAGTTGCTAAGAGGATAGAATTCTCTAGATGGCTATTTCCGGAGAAGGCAAACCATATTTCAACGGCTATGACGAGCACTCCTGCAATGGGCGTCCACAGTCCGCCGAGCAGTAGCGTTCCCGCCCCGACTGCGACCGATCGCATGACGATTGTTTGCAGTCGAGATGTCCCCAGCAGCGCAGCGACTCCGTCATGAATTAGCAGAATCCCGGCAACTAGCCGTAGGAGAAGAAGGGCCCTTCCAGGCCAACCGTCAGGAAACATGGAGAATAATCGCTGCAGAAAAATCCTCAATCTCCAGAATAAGCTATCCGCAAGGCGGATCGAATCCCCAGAAACGGGGGCCGGGATTCTCCTCTTTGGAGGGGTTTATAGTTCGATGATTCCGCGCTTCAGCCCGATCGTGACGGCGTGGGTTCTGTCGTTCGCGCCAAGCTTGGAGAGGATGTTCCCGACGTGGCTCTTGACTGTTTCCTCCGTGATCGACAATTGATTAGCGATCAGTTTGTTTGCATCCCCGGCGGCAATCAATCGGAGGACCTCGATTTCTCGGGCAGTTAGGGTGTCATCCGCAACATGGTCGGCCAGTTGCGCGGCGACCTCCGGCGAAATACGCTTTTTCCCGGCATGAACAGCACGGATCGTGTCCAGAAGATCCTTCCGTACAAGGCCCTTTAATAAGTAGGCTTGAGCGCCAGCTTTCAGAGCGCGGTGAGCCAGTACGTCACCCGCATAGGTTGTTAGAACGATGAATCGTGCGCCCGGAAATTCGCTGCTAATGGCGATGAGGGCGTCGATGCCGCTCATCTCCGGCATCTGCAAGTCCATCAGAGTGACATCCGGACGATGCGAACGGAACTGTTCAATCGCCTCGCGCCCGTTGGAGGCTTGGGCGACCAATTTCATGTCCGTTTGATTGACGATGAGGGCGGCTATCCCTTCGCGGAGAAGGGGGTGGTCGTCGACCGAAAGAATGCGAATTGGATCAGGACTGGTGGCCATGAGTTTCATAATTCTTGTTTCGTAAGAACCAAAATCTGGGGCGAGGGGAATATGTGCCGTAAGCAACGGAGGCAGGGATGGTCAACTCGACTTCCGTCCCAGCTCCGTGTTCACTCCAGACTTCCAGTTGCCCCCCAAACCTCTTGGCCCGCTCTCGCATCCCGGGCAGGCCCCAGTGTCCGGCACGGCAACCTTGATCGAGAACCTTTGGGTCAATGCCATTCCCATTATCTCGTATGCGCAAGAGAAACTGAGCGTCGCCGTATGTAATTTCCGCTTCTATGCTGTCCGCCCGAGCGTGACGGAATGCGTTTCGTAACGCCTCACGCGCAATACGGTAGATTTCATCGTGGAGCATGGGATCGAGGTTTCGCTGTTTGCCTTCGGCTACCACACGGAGGGCCGCCGAAGCATGGTCATCCTTGTGAGGGGCGAGTTCCTCGCCCAGGGTCGTCAGTGCCTGTACCATGTCGTTATTGACGACCGTGGAGTCACGCAAATCCCCGACCGTGCCCCGGCCCTCGGCGATTACTTGGTCCCCGCGATCGAGAGCAGAGTCGAGCGCTTGAATTGCTTCGGTGGGACCCCCGGGAAGGAGGTCGCGAACCCCCTGAAGGCGAAACATCAATCCCTGAAAACCCTGCAAGAAGGAATCGTGCAGTTCGCCGGCGATCCTTTCCCGTTCGCGGAGTCGCGCCTTGAATTGCAGGTCCAAACGAGCCGCTATCTGGCGCACCCGCCACTGATAACCCGCCCATCCCAAAAGGGCGGCGCACCCAAGGGAGAGCGCCCAAAACCAGATCGTCTGACGAAAAGGCTCTTTGTTCTGTAAGATGCTGCCCGGCGGTAACTTTCTTTCGCTGATACCCCAACGCCGGAGTTGCATCTGGTCCGCCACGAAGTGATTCGTATCGAGCGTTCGCACCGGAATGTCCTGGGGCCTCTCGCCCGCCAGAATGCGCAATCCCAACCTGCCCACAGCAGCGCCTTCCGCCCCATAATCCCAGACATAGCCTCCTACGATGCCCAGACCCACGTAGGATTTCCAGATACTATAGACGGGGACGCTTGAAGATCGGCAGATGAGGACTAGAGATTCTGACGAAAGAAGATAGCGCCCAGTCGCGTCGCGCAACATCTGATCGTAAAATACCACAGTGTGTGCTGGCAGGTTTCTCATCTGGTCCAGCAGATCACTCATGGAGAGTTCGGTAATGAAGCTGAAGATCAGCTTGTCTTGGTAATCTTGAAATTCTTTCTGGGCCTCTGAAATCCAGAATCGGTCACTGGCAGATGTTCCGCTGACCAGCACTACCCGGCGAGTGTCCGGTTGCAGCGCAAGTATCATGTTTAGAGTGCCGCGATAATCGATGTCCATCGCCAGGCCAGTCATGTTGGAGCGTAGGGTGTAATTCTTCAACCGTTGATTCGCGAGAGACGTGAAAACGATGGGTGTTCCCGGGAACACTTGCTCGCCGTACTTCAGCAGAAATTCGAGGGGAATACCCATGGGTATTATTAGGTCGATCTTTCGATCTGCGTATTTGATCCGAAAATACTCCGCAAGCTGGCGTTGGTGTGGTTCGTCTGGGAAGCGCATGAGGTCAAGGTATTCTGCGTAAAACCTCACGGAGATCTTGGGATTCGATGCCAAGGTCGAACTGAGCGTTTGACCGAAGCTGTTTAACAGCGTCGGCTCGGGTTCGTAGGGATAAATCACCAGAACATTTTTCATTTCCACAGTCGCCCTGGCCTCGGCGCTGACGCATAACGCCGCGAACATGAGGAAGGCAATCCGCCACCACATGGCCTTGCGCCGCGAACACGGCCTAACGCCACTGAATCGCGTGTCTGGCAAACTATGCATGATTCTCCCTAGAAACGAAACCGAATAGCGCCTGAAATGTTAATTGGCAACCCTGGATAAAGCTGCGTGTCATTAATCGCCGCTACGAAATAACGAGTTTTATTCAGAAAATTGCTGATGAACAGATTGTATTCCATCTTGCGGCGTCGATAGTAGAAACCCGTATCCCAGGTCGTGAACCCATCCATGAAGACATGGTTGAATTGATCCGTCGGGCGCTTACCCAAATACCGTCCGCCTAGGCACACACCTAAACCATTTGGGAAGTCGTATGTCGTCCAGAGCCGCGCAGTATGGCGGGCCACGAAGCTCGGCACATTTCCTCGAACCTCAACGAACGAGCCATCCCCGTCTTGTGAGACGAACTCATCGTAAGCTGCGTTCGTAAAGCCGTAGTTGGCGAAGAAGTTGAGACGCTGGCTTAGGCGACCACGAAGGTCTGCTTCAATCCCCTTGGAATGCTGTTCGCCTGCTTGGTCAATGACGCCGTTCGAGCGGGCAACCGCCACATTCTTTTCGATCATGTGGTACACAGCGGTATCCAGCGTAACGCGGTTCTTAAAGAAGTTGAACCTGTCGCCAACTTCAAACTCCGCACCCGTTTGCGGGTTGAGTTGCCTGCCATCCGTAGAGAGTTCCGTCTGCGCGACAAAGGAGGTGCTGTAGTTGGTATAAATCGAAACGGAGGGGAAAACCTGTACATTCAGCGCAACCCGGTAAGTGAAGGGATCCTGAACAATATACATCGGCGCACCTGGAGTTTGCACGCCATTTACCACGGGATTAAACCTGGCAACCCGTCTGAATGCATCATACCTCCCACCGGCCAGAAGCTGAATCTTCGGAAAAATGCGAACGTAGTCCTGGAAAAAGATAGCATTGGAGCGATTCCGGAAGTACTGCACCGCGCTGACCGGAAAAGACGTAATCGCTGTCGCCGTTTCCACCGGATTATACAGGCCGATGTTTGGCTCGGGGGCATTTTGGGCCACGCCGCTGCGATCCCGGGGTCGCTTATATTGGTAGAATTCATAGCCGGCCAGAAATTGGTGGTCCCACAATAACTTGAAGTTTGCCAGCAGGTCCGTCTGACTAAGTACCTGCCGGTCATGATTGAAAAAATAGAAATTGCTGCGTTGGACCCGCATAGGATTGTTAATAGGATCGACAAAAAGCCTCTCGGACTGAAAATAGTGATCATCGAGATAGCGATACTGAAACGCTTCGCGTATACGTACGTTTGCCGCAAAGAAGTGCTCATAGAAGACCTGGGAAATAGCGTCTCTCGTCTTCTGGAAGTTGCCCGGCGTATTAAACCTGCGGCTCAGAGGAATCGTCGGGATGACATTTGCCAGGAAAGGATTGAAGGCATTCTGAGATGTATTCAACACAGGAATGCCCGCATCTAAAACGTAGCGGTCAATGTTGCTTGTGATGTGGATGTGGAGTGTGTCTCCCGTTCGAATGCGCCAGAACAGCGAGGGCGTGACGTTGAAACGGTCGTACCCTGCGCCGCGGAAGCCGTCACTGTGGAGGTACGCAGTATCAACGCGATAGAGCAACCTATCGCTACGGGCGGGGCCAGTAGCACCAAACTCGATTCCGCCGCCTTCCCAACGACCGCCATGGAGAACCAGATCGTATACAGGCGTCGAAAGGGGCTTCTTCTGTGTCACGTTCATCGTACCGCCTGGGGCCTGCGTCCCGTAGAGCATGGAGGCGGGTCCCTTCAACACCTCCACGGATTCCACGCTGTTTATCACGGAGTTGATGCGGTTCCCGTCTATCGAGAGGCCATTGAGCAGCATGGCAGAAGCATTGATATTGTCGAAACCAAAGCCGCGAAAAATGAAATAGTTGTATGCGCCATAGGCTGTGAACGCGTTCGCCCCCGGAACATTATTCAATGCCGTTACGATATCAATAGCGTTCTGCTGTTTGATCAATTCTCTGGTGACCGTTTGGACGGTTACTGGCAAAGTGCCGAGAGGAATTTCCGTCATCGATGCTACTTGCCGGTCGTTTTCAGCGCGCACCGTGATGCTCTCAAGCACTTGCCGCGGCCGCAGAATTGCGTCGAGGAAGACGGCCTGATGCTCTGCCACGGTGACAGGACCTTCTTTGCTAGGCTCAAATCCAACGGCACTGAAGCTGACAGTGTAGGAGCCAGAGGGAACTGACTCGATCTTGTAGAATCCAGTTTCGTCAGCAACAACTTTTTGGACGATATGACCCTCGCTGTCCTCAAGCTCAATCACTGCTCGCGACAACGCGAGCTGTTGACTATCTGACACCCTTCCTCCGATCGAACCGGGCCCTCCCTGAGCCAGAGCGACTGCTGGTATAGCGACAAAAATAACGAGAATAAGAGAGCGAATCATGAGCAGAATGTCCCCGATTTAGTTGAAAGTGGCGGCTCTCTACTCGCTGCACGTTAAGTGATCCGCACTTGCTGAGTCAATGTTGAATACAACTGGCGATGCAAGAGTTCCAGTTCCCGATGGCCTTTCACACGCCGGAATTTCTTCGAGGCGTCCAACAACCCGCTGGCCATCCAGCGCAAGGCTTGTTCTCCTTCTCGCCAGCGTTCCAGGTTGTGCGCTACCCTCTCGACGGTCGAGAGACACGATTCGATTGGATTCGTCGAGGCCCGCGTTCTGAGCAGCATGGTGCCCACGCCCAGCCGATGCACCGTAAGCATTTCCTCGAGCCCTTTTTTCAAGTTCCGTGGCGAGCAAATACGTGTCAAAGCGGAGATACTACGCCGTTTTGGCTTCTGCCGAAGCCTCTGTCTGCTTGTCGATGTCGAACTTGGCCCGCTTGGTCCCGCGATTGTTGGCTCGCGTCCATTCGATCGCTCGATCCAAGGTGAGTACGTCCTCGGAAGTTCGCTCTTGCCCTGGCGTTGCTATCGCCAATGTCAATGAAGTGATGGCCGCGAAGAAACAAGTGCTTATTGAGTGCCCGCCGATCATTGGTCCCCTCTCTTCCTTCGCCGGTTCGTTTTCCAGGCATGGCAGATGCCTGGCGATGCCCCGACTAATATAGACGATATGTCATCAATAGTCTATTTCGTCTATCACATTGGGCCGCAGGCGGGTCTTAGTCCTTGAGGGCTTGTGGCATTTCTGATTTCGCTTACACGGCCGAAAATGGCATCATTGGCGCGTGGAAGAGCCTGGAAGGACGAAATCCGACAACACGAGAGAGAGAATTCTCGTAGCGGCGATACAGAGGTTTAGCAAGTTCGGTTATCGCCGAACCTCGATCAACGATGTCGCAGAAGAAGCGGGATTAGCCCGCGCCACGGTCTACCTTTATTGGAGGAAGAAGGAAGACCTGTTTGTGGCTGGGCTGGAGCGATTCAACGTACATTCTCGGAACCTTGCTGAAACCGCCGCTGCGAAGAAAGGGTCTGCCGCGGAACGAATGCACGCAATGGTCATGGCGCAGTACGGCGCAACCTCGGACATTGTCCACGGCACAGCGAGCGGCCATGAGCTTTTTGAAGCAAATCTCCGGCTTGGCGGTACCGTCGTGGAGGAATGCCTAGCTCATGGCGAGGAAATCCTCACTCGCCTACTGCACCAGGGCATTCGGGACGGCGAATTCGATTTGCACCGATCCTCAGCCCGCCCCGCAGACGTAGCGCGCATCATCGTTACCTTTGCGCAGAACTCGCTGCTTGATCCGCATCACACCCCCCGCTCGTATAGGAAGAGTTTGCGCAAGACACTGAATTTCATTCTAGACTCTATTCGGGCGTAAGAACTGGCGCAGCAGGAACGCGTGTGATTGCTTTCGTCGCCGCCCCAGGTGATCTACTGAATGGCATCAAGGCAAAGGACGCAAGATCCACAACTCGGAGCTGATGGCGACGTCAAGACAGCTCATAACGAACTTCGATAGTTCACTCGCTACTTCAAGCATATTAGTACTTATAAGGTAGGATATAAAAATGAAATCTGGGCACCGAGATCACGATTGTTCTGGATAGTCTCCGGTTGACAGGGAAACCGGAAGTTACCTGAGAGTTTAGAACGTATGTGCTCACATCTGGGCCCTGAGGTGATGACTACGAAGAGATTGGGAACAGCTGTTGCAAGCTGAAAGAACGTGAAAATTCGCCAAGATTAGACCTGCCGGATCGCTTTGGGCTTTGAGATTCCGTCCGAACGAGCCCCATCTGGACCGCATGGACCGAGAATTGAAAGTGGGGCAGTTGAAGAGGTCGCTGTACCTGCTTGATAGTTCAGTTGAATAGATCGTCTGTCCCTTCGGTAGAAGGTCAAGGCCTCCAAAATGGTATCGTTGCCCGCAATAAATGATCTAGAATCAATGCAGCCAGCGCGCCCGTAGCTCAGTCGGATAGAGCGTCTGCCTTCTAAGCAGAGGGTCGGGGGTTCGATTCCCTCCGGGCGCGCCAGACTTCTTGATCCCATTCAATCGAAATGAATTAGAAATAGTGCCGTTCACCCCCGATCCATTGCGAAGACCGCAGACGGTCGAGTTCTCAGAGCACCCGAAGACTTGTCGTTTCTATCGTTTTTTCAAACCTTTCGCAGATTACTGCTGCGCATCCCTGCGTCGTTATGCGAACCGTCACGAACACGTAACACTTGTTGGTAGTTTTGGCTCGCGAATCCAGTACACGTGAAGAGGGACCTGCTGTACTACTAGAAGCATCAGTTCAAATCAGGGCTCCGCAACCAGAAACTATTCTGCCCCAATAAGTTCCGAACACGCCGCAACCGTCCGAATTGACAAGAGTGAAGACCGCACTTCCTGCCCTTTACGCAGGAGATCGCGCATTCGAGTCCCGTCGCCCCCGCCAATTTCAAACTTGCGTCATCCCTCCGTGCGCTTCAAGAGCAAGCACTAACAGATTCTTCATTCTCTTGCGCCATTCAGGAAAAAAAGCATCGTAACGGGCTTTGTGCCTTTGTTCCGCCACGCGTGGCGCGTGCCATTTTGGACAACCATGTCGCCGCGCTGCAGATGCAGCGTTTCGCCGTCGTCCAACTCCAGCCAAATCTCTCCGTCGTAGACAACCGCGTAGTCGACAGTGTTCGTCTTGTGCATCGCGGGATCTTCCTTTTCGAAGTGATCGGCTAATCCCCTCAGACGAATCAACGCTTCGTCCCGTGCGGCCGCGCCATCGAAGGACGGATCCGCGAAGACCGAACCGGCCGGAAAGGTCACGAAGTGCAGACTCGTGCCCCCGGGCCCTGGAACGATGGAGTCGGGATAGCTGTCAAACCTTTGCTCTTTTCTGAGATCCGGGGTCGTCGGATTGACCCAGATGAGCGTATGTTCGTAGCCGGGAACGGTCCTGAACTCGTAGGCTTCCATCGGCCCGTCGCTTTGCACGACGGACTTTCCGTTTACATTTTCCGTTACGACACGCCGGTAAGTGCTCGGCTTCTTACCACGCTTGGACAACTCTCTTTTCCTGGTGGCCCTTCCATTCATGGCCTTTCTCCTTTGGACGTCAATGTCGTCGCTCGGGCCTTCCGGGCGATCCCGCCCAAAAAGTCTCTCGCCCTTTCGGTTAGATCTGGGCTCTGCCGCCGTCAACGAACAGTTCGATACCCGTGACGAAACTGGAGTCATCCGACGCCAGAAACAACGCCACCTTAGCAACTTCCTCGGGTTCCCCCATGCGTCCCATCGGGATGGTGGACACAATCCGCGCAATCACGTCTGCAGATTGCCGACTCGCCAGCGGCGTATTGATCGGACCCGGACTAACAACGTTTGAGCGGATACGACGCTCCTTCAGATCTGTAGTCCAGGTTCGCACGAAAGAGCGGATGGCAGCCTTACTCGCAGCGTAGACGCCGAAGGCGGCAGTACCCTTAACACTCGCGACAGAACCGTTGAGAATGATAGAGCCACGATCATTCAGTAGCGGTAAGGCCTTTTGCACCGTGAACAGCGTTCCCCTCACATTGATGTTGAATAGTTTGTCGAAATGCTGTTCGGTGACGGCCCCAAAGGGAACAAATTCGCCGACGCCGGCATTGGCGAAAACAATATCGATTCGCCCCTTCACCTTAGAAACCGTCTCGTAAAGACGATCAAGGTCAGCCAATTGGGCAACGTCTCCCTGAACTCCAGAAACGTTCGTGCCGATTGCCTTCACGGCATCGTCGAGTTCCTTCTGGCGACGGCCCGTGATGAAGACATACGCACCCTCTTTGACGAAAAGCTTTGCCGTAGCAAATCCAATCCCTTCTGTGCCGCCAGTGATGACGGCGGTCTTGCCTTCGAGCCTTTTGGTCATTGTCATTCTCTGTTATTGCTGAGCTGGAACTCTCCAGTTCCGATGCATCACGCTCGATCACTTGAGTCATTACGCGTGCCTAATGAGCGTCGAGCCACTTCAGAATATTCGAGACGGTATCCTCGTAGAACGTCTTGTAAAGACCATGCAATACATAGCCGATATGCGGCGTTGCCAGTACGTTGTCCAGCGTCCGGAAGGGGTGAGACGGAGGCAGCGGCTCAATGTCGAATACGGCGATGTCCGCTCGATCGCGAAGCACCGACCAATCGGCGCTCTCAAGCGCCACATTTCGGTAATCGTCCAGAACAGCGATCTTGTACTTCTTCATTGGCATCCATCCCGGGGTGATTGATTCGAGGCTTCACGTCCCGCGGCGTCAGGTTCCGGTGTAAGTGAATGAAGCCTTCGGCCCCTGCATCATCAGCGCCGTGATGGTCGCCTTGCTACCTCTTGTCCCATTGGTCGGTAAATACCACCGGCGCCCAGCTATACCCACTCCCCTCCTTGCGCAAGCGACCCAGGGCAGGAAAATTCATATGCGGCCCCGCGATCAAAACATCCCCGCGCGCGGGAAAATTCATATGCGGCCCCGCGATCAAAACATCCCCGCGCGCGAGCTTAGGTAGCAATTGATTCCGTGTCGCTGCAGCCGCAGTCGGGTCGATGTCGAAAATCGCGGTGACCTCGGGATGCTGCAGCTGGACGCGCAGTGCATGGACGATGTCGCCCCAAAACAGGATTTTTTGTCCCTTTGACGAAAATTCATAGCCAGTATGTCCCGGGGTATGACCAGGCAGCAGGACGAGTTGCATGCCGTCGACGATTGTCTCGGAGCCGCCAAACGTGTGCCACTTGCCGGCCTTGATGTACGGCGCTGCGATGGCTTGCGCACTCTGGAAGAACGGTTGCGCATCCTTCGGCGCCTGAGCAGCGATTTCCGGCGACAGCCAAAAATCGCTTTCGGCCTTCGCGACATAAACATCGGCATTTGGAAAGACGCGCTTTCCGTCCTGAGTGGTCAGGCCGCCGACATGATCGGAATGGAGGTGCGTGACCAAAACGATGTCGACTTCTTCTGGCGCGTAGCCTGCGCTGCGGAGGCTGCCCGCCAAGCGCCCGAATGCTCCCCCACCCCACCAGGTGCCGGCACCCGCATCGACGAGGATTAGTTGCTGGCCGGTGTTCACCAGGAAGCCCGTATCAGCAACATCCAGCATGTGCGGATCTTCGTGCAGTGCGTTTACAACACTATCCGTCGTCGCCTTCGTTCCATTCAGCCAGTGCGGATCGAATACGCCGGCACCATCGAATAGGGCGGTCACTTCGAGGTCGCCGACTTTCAGTCGGTAGAAGCCCGGCGCCTGATCATGATGCTGCGGTGCGGCAGCCAGAGCTGCGTTCGGA
>WNGO01001869.1_pt1 | contig 35638 bp, 32 predicted proteins | sample 5400511 | NCBI WGS metagenome assembly WNGO01 (sample SAMN13153380, study PRJNA577476) | soil metagenome | isolation source: 20 cm soil or saprolite under Garry oak tree replicate 2 | place: USA:California | collected 2016-06-15 | reverse complement strand
TCCATCTTGGTAAATTCCGGCATGGTCATGGCGAGCACGGGGAAAGTCGTGTGCGCGCCGGTATTGGGATAAAGATCGAGCTTGGAAATCTGCGGATAGCGGAGATTGTCCGGTGTCGGCGCGAACGGATCCTTCGCGGCCGGGTTGCCTTTCAGCAGTTTGTCCCGATCGACGATTTGCAGAGTACCCGCGGCACTCGAGCCATAGCCGAAGTAAACCCGATTGCCGAGCCGGATCGGACCGTGTAGCGATTGCGGCACCGGTTCGACTTTTGAGCCCGGCTCCTGTCCGACTAATCCAAAGTCGCGGATGTGACGCGGCTTGGCCGGATCGCTCAAGTCATAGATTTTAACGCCGCGGCTGCGCCAGCCTTCGTCTTTTTTATAAGACACGAGGTAGGCGATGCCGGAGTCGCACTCCCACCAATTTTTATGCGTCGTCGTCAGGCCGGAGATTACTTTCGTAAGCAAAGTCGGCTTCGCCGGATCGGTGACATCGACGATCTCGTGCGCTTCGTTGCCGAAACTTCGCAGCAAATAGGTTTTTTTCGGATCTCCCTTGGGCAGATCTTTGCCGTCGCACACGCGCACCATCTGCGCCCCGCCGGCCTCCCCTGAACCCGCCGCGGAGCCGGGAAAATGCGCCAAATAGATTGGCTTGCGGGGATCGGTCACGTCGACGATGGAGGTACCGTTAGGCTCCATCTTGCCGGTTAAAGGGTTTAACGCCGAGCCGCCGTGATGACCGATATAAGCGATAAAACGGTCGCCTTGATGATGAATTACCGGCTGATACGCCGAGCGCGCCTGCAAATCGTTGAAGCCGACGAGCGCCATGTCCTTGGCCTCGGCCGCGCCGCCGGCGCCTTGACGCGCCGTCATTTGCGCGCATCCCGCCAAACCCAAGGACAAAATCAGTGCTAAAAGCATTGCCATACCGAAACTCCTTGGTTATCTGTAATGACCCACCGCCGAAGCCTAACTGCGTGAGCATATTGAGGCCAACGGGCAGATGTCAATAAAAAGAATCGCCGCTTGAATATTTAACTCACATTGCTTTTTCGCTTTGCGTCCTCTAAGATAATTTATCTATTTTCGACAGCTTGAGCAGAGCAAGCTGATTTGAATCTTGATGTTTTATCTCCTCCGGCTTACTTTTGTCCTACTGGTTACCATCCTATTGGCCGCTCTGACGATTCTCCTTGGCCTTTTCGATCGTCATGGCAAGCGAGTCTATGCCATTAATCGACTTTGGACTTGGGTCATTTTGCGCGTGGGCGGGATCTCACTCAACGTCGAGGGGTTGGAGAATATTGATCCCGGCGAACAATATGTTTTCATGGTCAATCATCAGAGCAACATCGACATCCCTGTACTCGTTCAGAGTTTGGCCCAGTTTCAGTTGCGCTGGATCGCCAAGAAAGAGCTCCTGTGGGTGCCGTTTTTCGGTTGGGCAATGTGGGCAACCAAACATATCACGGTCGACCGCACCGACCCCTCGGATGCGATGAAGAGCTTGCAGCGCGCCAAACAACGGATGGCCGCGGGTATTTCCGTTGTCGTCTTTCCTGAGGGTACCCGCGGCCGTGACGGCAAGCTGATGCGCTTCAAAAAGGGCGGGTTTCTACTTGCGGTTCAAGCTCAACGGCCCATCGTGCCGATCACGATCAATGGCAGCGACAGAGTCTTGCCGTCCGGTGGCTGGAGATTGCGCTCCGGCGTGATCGAAGTGATCGTCGAGAAACCGATCGCGGTCGAAGGTTACCGCGCTGGAAATTTGCGGCTGCTCGCCGACCAAACGCGCCAAATCATCGCCGCTCACCTGCGCCAACCTGACGGGTTGCCAAGAGACACGGCGGCCGAAAGTGAAAATCCAGCGACAGCCAGTCGCGCCTTGGAGCAACGCAGCGCTTGAAATAAGATGGACTCACTCAAAATCATACCGCTCGGCGGCTTAGGAGAGTTCGGCCTCAACATGATGCTGATCGAATACGGCGATGCCGCCATCGCCGTTGACTGCGGACTGATGTTTCCGAGCGCCGATCTTTTGGGAATCGATCTGGTCATCCCGGATGTGAGCTACCTGCTGGAACGCCGCGACAAGCTCAAAGCCATTGTGCTCACCCATGCGCACGAGGATCACGTCGGCGCGCTGCCCTATATTCTCGAGCATTTCGATGTGCCGATCTTCGGCACCCGCCTCACCCTTGGGCTATTGGCCAACAAGCTTAACGAGCACAACCTTGAAGACACCGCCGATGTCCGAGAAATCACTGCCGGCGCGCCATGGGAGATCGCCCCATTTCGAATCGAAGGCATCCGCGTGACCCACAGCCTGATGGATTGTCTGGCGCTGGCCATTGAGACGCCGATCGGAACGGTGATTCATACCGGCGATTTTAAGATCGACAACACGCCGATGGAAGGCGAAATGTTCGACTTTCAGAGTTTTGCCGCCTACGGCGAAAAAGGCGTGCTGCTGCTGCTCTCCGATTCGACCAATGTTGAGCGGCCGGGTTATACTCCATCGGAGCGCGAAGTCGGCACCAATCTCGAACAGATCATGCAACGCAGTACGCGCAAAGTGCTGGTATCGACCTTTTCGTCGAGTATCCCGCGGCTTCAACAAGTCATCGATATCTCGGAGCGCTGCGGCCGACGCGTGGTGCTGAGCGGGCGGAGCATGATCCGCAACGGCCAAGTGGCGTCGGAGCTAGGATACCTGCGCCTGCCGCGAAACTTCATGACCGAAAGCGAACGCTGGCATGATCTGCCCACCGATCAACTTACTTTCCTCACCACGGGGAGCCAGGGCGAGCCGTTGTCCGTGCTCCACCGCGTGGCTTTGGACGACCACAAGACGATCAAGATCGAACCGGGAGACACGGTGATTCTTTCCTCGAAGTTTATTCCCGGCAACGAGAAAACAATTTCCAATTTGATCAATCATCTCTACCGGCGCGGCGCCGAGGTGCACTACGAAAAGGTCTCCGAGATACACGTCTCGGGGCACGCGAGTCAGGAGGAGCTGAAAACCATGCTGCAGCTCACCCGGCCGCGCTATTTCGTGCCGATTCACGGCGAATATCGTCACCTGGTGCGCCACCGGCGGCTAGCTCAGGACGTCGGGATGCCCGAAGCCAACTGCTTTATTCTCGAAGATGGCGATGTCCTGGAACTGACTGCTAGCAGCGCGCAAAAAACCAAAACCATCCAAGTGGGAAAAGTCTTCGTCGACGGCAAAGGAGTCGGCGACGTCGGCGACGTCGTGATCCGTGACCGCCGCCACTTATCCGAAGACGGCATGGTGCTGGTCGTCATGGCGATTCATCAGCAGTCGGGCGAATTAGTAGCGGAGCCGGATCTGATCTCGCGCGGCTTCATGCGCGCGGAAGAGAGTGAAGAAGTTTTGGAGAACGCTAAAAAGGTCGTGCTCGAAACTTTCGCCGGCATCAATCGGGAAACCCGCACCGATCCGGCTGAAGTGAAAGAAGAAGTGCGCAAGGCGCTGCGGCGCTTCTTTAGAAAAAAGCTCGAGCGCCATCCGGTCGTGCTTCCGTATATCATCGAAACCTGAGGAAGCCCGTCTATGTCAGCTGCTCCGGAAAAAGGTCGGCTCAATCGTGAAATTTGGGGCGTGGTGATCGGCCTGGCTGCTTTATTGATCGCCATCAGCTTGATCTCGTACGACGCCAACGATCGCTCGCTCAACACCCCGTCGGGAGTTCTCAATACACATAACTGGGGCGGTTTCATCGGCGCTTTTTTGGCCGACTTGCTACTCCAGAGCCTCGGCTTCACCGCCTATCTGCTGCCGGTTTTGCTGTGCATCGCGGCGACGCGCATGTTTCGCGCCGATTACCAAAAAATCAAACTTACCAAAACCCTCGCCTACGCTATCCTTCTCGTGAGCGTCGGCGTGATCCTGAGCGTGGTGATCGATAGTGAAAGCGCGCGCGACGCCGGGGGTATCATCGGCGGATTTCTGAAGGAGAGCGTTCTCGTTCCCCTCTTTGGCCGTTTCAGCGCGACGCTCATCGCCGGCTTTACTTTACTGCTGTCCGTCATGGTGCTGACGCAAAACTCGCTGCTCGATCTGATCGGCCACACCAAAAAGAGCTTCGTCGAGTTCAGAAAATCTTTCGTTCCCGCCATCAACAACCGGCTCAAAGAATTTAAGGAGAACAACGACAAGCGCAAAGGCGAGAATACAAAAAAGGAGAAAAAGGACTACGTTCCGCCGCCGATCGTTTTGAAAGAAGAAGTTAAAGACGAGCCGGCGGGGAAAAAGCCACAGAAAAAGCCCGCGCTGCCCGAACAGTTCAAGCTGCCGGAAGTCAGTGAAGGCTATAAGTTGCCGCCGACGGAGCTCCTGGATCCACCCGAAGGCGAGCAATTTAAGATCGACAAAGAAACCCTCCACGCCAATTCACTGATTTTGCAAAAAAAACTGGAGGATTTTGGCGTCGAGGGCGAAGTCGTTGCCGTCCGGCCCGGCCCAGTAATCACGATGTATGAATTCAAGCCGGCGCCTGGGGTTAAAGTGCGGCGTATCGTCCTGCTCGCCGATGATTTGGCGATGGCGCTACGCGCCGTGAGCGTGCGCATTCTGGCACCGATTCCAGGCGAATCAGTGGTGGGAATAGAGATTCCCAATCCACGGCGCGAGACCGTTCACTTGCGCGAAATCATCGAAAGCGAACACTATCGCAGCACGGAGTCCAAGATCACCCTGGCATTAGGCAAAGACATCGGCGGCACACCGTTCGCGACCGACCTCGGCAAGATGCCGCATTTGCTCGTAGCAGGGGCCACCGGCACCGGAAAATCGGTATCCATCAACGCGATGATTTTAAGCATACTGTTCAAATCGAGCCCCCAAGACGTCAAATTCATCATGGTCGACCCCAAGATGCTCGAGCTCACGGTGTACGAAGATATCCCCCATTTGCTGGTACCGGTCGTCACTGATCCCAAGAAAGCGGCTGCTGCACTCTTTTGGGCCATGGATGAAATGGACCGGCGTTACCGTCTAATGAGGGACAAGTTAGCGCGCAACATCGACAACTATAATCGCATCTTGGAAAAGGAAGCTGGCAGCAAACGCAGCGTGATCGATCTGAGGGAGCCGGACGAAACTGAAGAATCGGCAACTGTGGGTGGCAATCTTTCCCAGGCCGCGCCATTGGTACATGAGAGGCTGCCAAGAATCGTGATCATTATCGATGAATTGGCAGACCTTATGATGACGGTCGGCAGGGATATCGAGGAATATATTACCCGGCTGGCGCAAAAGGCGCGCGCCGCGGGCATTCATCTCATTCTTGCGACCCAGCGCCCGTCGGTAGATGTAATTACCGGATTGATCAAAGCCAACTTTCCCGCCCGCATCTCTTTTCAGGTGACTTCCCGCGTCGATTCGCGAACGATTTTGGATTCCATGGGCGGCGAAAAGCTCTTGGGCAACGGCGATCTGCTTTTCCTGCCGCCTGGGACGGCGCGGTTGATTCGTGTCCATGGTGCGTTCGTCTCGGATCAAGAGGTCCTTCGGGTGATGAAATTCATCAAGCAGCAAGGGCTGCCAAACTATCGGCCGGAAGTGCTTGAGGCCAAGAGGGAGACCGAAGCCGCGGCTGCCGCGGAAGATGAATACGATGAGATGTATGATCAGGCCGTGGCGATCATCACTGAAACGCAGCAAGCTTCGATCTCTATGATTCAAAGAAGGTTGCGGGTAGGATACAATCGCGCCGCGCGGATGATCGAGCAGATGGAGCGAGATCGCGTTGTTGGGCCTGCCGACGGCGCCAAACCGCGGGAAGTTTATGCGCGAAAAATCGAAGATTAGATTTGCCTTGGGACTGCGCGGTGGTGTTTTGCTTGCCGCTTTAGCGGTCAGTGCGATCCCCTCGAGTGCCGCCGAGAGCAAAAGTGCGGAGGCGATCGTCGACGGCTTGCAAAAGAACTACGACGCGACCGCGGATTTCACCGCCGATTTCAGCCAGGAGACTGAGGTCAAGAACCTTAATCGCAGCCTCAAGGCGTCGGGAAAATTGTCGTTCAAGCGTCCCGGCAAAATGCTTTGGCGCTATGAAGAGCCCAAAGGCCAGTTTGTTGTCGCCGACGGCAAGCATCTGTACTTTTACCAGCCCGAGCAAAACCAAGTGATTAAGAGCCCGCTCAAAAACGCCTTTCGCGGCGACATTCCGCTGTCTTTTCTGCTCGGATTGGGAAACTTGAAAAAGGACTTCAACGCCTCCCTTAAAACGACCGAGGCAAACGATTACGTCTTACGGCTTGAGCCCAAGAGTGAGGCCGGCGGCTTCAGCGAAATCCTACTCTCGGTCAGCAAAGCGTCATCCGATATCGTTTGGCTCAGTGTGCGTGACGCGGCCGGCAATCTGACAACCGTGCGCTTCTCCGGCATGCGCAAAGGCGTCGGACTAAACGACTCCTTGTTTCAAGTGCAGATTCCGAACGGCGCCGATGTAGTTGAACTGGGGCAATGAATGATCACCGCGAAGCAAAAATTCACGATCGTCAGTCTGGGATGCGCTCGCAACCTCGTCGATTCCGAGGTCATGGCGGGGCTGCTCCATCAAAACAACTATGAAATGGTGCCCGACGCCGCGGATGCCGACGTCGTCCTAGTCAATACTTGCGGGTTTATCGGCGCCGCCAAAGAAGAATCCATCGACACGATTCTGGAAGTAGCGCGCCTCAAAGAAGCTGGAAAAGTGAAGAAACTTGTCGTCGCGGGATGCCTGCCGCAGCGTTATCCGGACGAATTAGCGAGAGAACTCCCCGAAGTCGATCTGTTCATCGGCACCGGCGAAGTCCCGCACATCGCGCATATCCTGCGCGAGCACGAGGCAAACGCGACCCGAAGGCAATACATCGGCGTACCCAGCTACATCTACGATCATGCCACGCCTCGCATCAGATCGACGCCCTCGTATACGGCGTTTCTCAAAGTCTCAGAAGGTTGCGATCATAAGTGCGCTTTCTGCATCATTCCCCAAATGCGCGGACCGCACCGCAGCCGTTCCATCGATTCCGTTGTGAAAGAAACTGCTGAGCTCGCGCAAAACGGCGTCAAAGAGATAAACCTGATTGCGCAAGATCTCACCGCTTACGGCAGGGAGCGAAAAGACGGCACCACGCTGGAGCGTTTACTTCGCGAGATGGTGCAGGTTCCGCAGGTAGAGTGGATTAGGCTTTTATACGCCTATCCGAACTTTCTCGAGCCCGCCCTGCTTGAACTCATTCGCGACAACGACAAGATCTGCAAATACATTGACATACCGTTCCAACATATCAGCAAGTCAATATTGCAGAGGATGCGGCGCGGCAAGAGCGGCAGCGCGGTGCGTGAGGCGGTGCACACGCTGCGCGACACCATTCCGGGATTGACGCTGCGGACCTCGTTGATCGTCGGTTTTCCCGGCGAGACCGACGCCGATTTCGAAGAGCTTCTAGAGTTTGTCGAAGAAGCGCAGTTCGAGCGCCTTGGCGTGTTTAAGTACTCCGAGGAAGAAGGCACCGCCGCGGCACGGATGGCAACGGAAGTGTCGGAAGAGGAAAAAGAACAGCGCTGGCAAGAGTTGATGGATTTGCAGTCTCAAATCTCGCGAAAAAAGAACGAGGTCTTGATTGGCAGCATTCAGCGCGTTATCATCGACGAGGTCGCTCTTGAGTCCGACAAAGCGACCGGCCGCACGCAAGGTCACGCGCCCGAAGTGGACGGGACAGTGTATGTGGAGAGTCGCAAATCATTGCAAGAACGCGCGCCAATACATGGCGGAGATATGATCGATGTCAAAATCACCGGTGCTCTGGATTACGACCTGATAAGCGAGATCATCAATGCCTAAAACTGACCCCGATAAAGAAAAAAAGCAACGAAAAGATTTTCTGAAGCAAGCCTCGGAAATGCTCGAGGAAATGAAGCGGCAACTGATGAAGGAAATGCAGGGCCGCGTCAAAGAAGAAACCGAAGGCGTGAAAGACGAAGGCCGCGATACTTATGACCTAGCGAGCGACGAGCGAGATCGGGAAATCAATTTCATCCTTAACGATCGCGAGCGGGAAAAGCTCGTCGCCATCGACGACGCGCTGCAACGTATCGCTGAGAAAACCTACGGAATTTGCGAAAGTTGTGAAGGCGAAATCCAACTGGGACGCTTAAAAATCCTCCCCTTCACAAGGCTTTGCGTGAGATGCCAGGAGGAAAATGAGAGAGAAGCGAAGCGCCAGAAGACCCTGGAGAACGAACGCGGCTTCCGCAAGCTCGACCTTGCCGATACCGAAGAGGACGGCTTTTAGCCTAAGGCGTCGGCTATCTACGCCGGAACGGTGACCGGTCGGTTCGAGAACCTCACCCTCATCGCCGGTCATCGTTTCGCGAAACTAACGGAAATAACTTTGGACGAAAAAAAGGTGGGCATGAACTTCGTTCGCGCCCACCTCGTGAAATTCCGGACGGTTGAAGCGAAGTTCATTCACCCTTGGCCGGAGTGAACTCCATTTTGGAGAGGAAATTCTTTTCGCCTTTTGTTGTGTATTCGATAACGGCGGACGAACCCAGCCCGACGTCACCCATTTTAACTTTAGATTCTTTGATTTCGGTCGCTTTCGTCTTTGAATTGAAATCCAAGGTGATCAGCTTGCCTTCCTTGGTAACGACGATCATATAATTCTTTTCGGTATCCAACAGCCCGATATCGCCAACGACTTTTTCCGCCTTGGCTTTCGCTGGCTCGGCGGTTTTTTCGTCCGCTTTTTTCTCAGCCTTTTTTTCCTCTTGGGCAATAACCGGCAATGCCAAGGACACGGCTAGTAACGCAGCTAACCCACCTAGCGCCATCGTATTCGCTCTCATTTGTGAATCCCTCCTAATCCGTAATTAAATGTGTCTTGCCAGTAGTATTTTATTCGCCTTTAGCTGGCACATATTCGATATTTGTCGCGATACTCTTTTCACCGTCTTTGGTATATTGCACAACCGCCGACGCGCCAAGCCCAATATCAGCGACTTTTGCAGGCACCGGCTCTTTTTGGGTTGGTTCATATTTGGGGTCAAAATCAATGGTAACGAGTTTGCCTTCCTTGGTCACGAGGATCATGTAGTTCTTTTCAGTATCCAGCAGGCCAACATCACCGGCGAGCTTGGTTGCCTTTGCCTTCTCGGCAGACTTCTCCTCAGGCGCTTTCCCTTCTGCCTTTTCTGCCGGCGCCGTTTTACTTTCGGCCTTTGCAGCCGGAGCGGGAGCAGGGGCTGGCTTCGACGCCATTTCTTCCTGGGTCGAACACGCGGACAGCGCCACCAGCAAAGATATCGCAGCTATACCGGTAACCGATAACAAGCTCTTCATTTTACCTCCGTAATAAAGAGAATTTTCGTTGAATTAACGTGGATATTTATCGTGGTCATCACATCATCTCAATACGCTTTAGGTAGGATTTTATTCGCGGTTTCATGGCCATATAGAAATACGTAAGACTTAAGTCGTATTACAAGAATTACCAAAATAAATCAGCAATTTGCATGCGTCGCGAATTGATGTATTTTCAAATCTGCATGGTTTAACGACCAACGATATATAAGAGGTTAAGCATGTTACCGATTAAAGTCGTAATCGCCGATGATCACGCCCTGTTTCGCGACGGCTTACGAAAGATTCTCTCACTCGAGAAAGACATTCTCGTGGTCGGAGAGGCGGCAAACGGCGACGAGATTCCAAAGATCATCGAACGCACAAAACCCGATATTCTTCTGTTGGACGTAAAAATGCCTAAAGGCGACGTCGTGCAAAGTCTTCTCGATGCCGCAGCTAGGAATCCGGCAACGCGCGTGATCATTCTCACGGCATTTTCCGAAGATGAGAATGTCTTGAATGCCGCTAAAGGAGGGGCGAAGGGCTATGTACCCAAAGGCGTACCCTCGGCTACTCTGTTACAAGCCATCAAAATCGTCCATAACGGCGGCTGCTGGATCGATAAGGAAATTCCCTCTTGGGAAGTCTTTGAAGAAATTGTTCAAGCCCAAACCAACTCCCGTGAAGCGCCACCCCAGCTGGACGAAAGCATTAAAACGCTCACCAAGCGCGAGATGGAAATTTTAAGACTTGTCGCCGAAGGCCTGACCAACGAGGAGATTGGCAAAAAGATATTTATCAGCGAAAAAACCGTCAAAACCCATCTGACCAACATCTTCGATAAACTCAAAGTGAATAACCGCTTCAAGGCAGCGCTTATGCTTATGGGACATCCGACTAATTGAGTTCGCCCCATGAAAGCATCAAATAAAGATAACCCATTTTAGCTTCAACCCGCGCGGCGCGCGCTTGAATACTTATGGCGGCCGATAAATTTACTCTGGAGGACGGCTGGCTCTTGCAGCGGGAGCGAGCTGTGGCTTGGTTTTTCCAACTCTCTCAGTTTTTTCGCTCGGCTCTTTCCTGGGTTACAGCGTTATTGTTCTCGGGGTCACGCGGCGACGACTGATTGGCTCGTCGACCCTCGGACTGATTACGACTGCAGTCGACGTAATTTGGATCGCGCTCATCGTTTTTTCCACCGGCGGTACGCGCACGCCGTTTTTCTTTTATTATTCGTTCCCCGTCATTACCGCAAGTATTCGTTGGGGGCTCAAAGGCAGTCTGCCCGTCGCCTTTGTCGGAGTCCTTCTTTACGGGATGGTACGGTTAACGTTGGCTGCGGAATCCATGGACTCGCCTCTTGGGATAGATACCCTGCTCGTGCGCAGCCTGTATTTGATTGTTCTCGCTTGTATATTCGGCTACGTCAGTGAATTCGAGAAAGTTCAGAACCAAAGATTATTGGCTCTCTCGAGGACAGCCGGTCAGTCAGCTGCGCTCGACGAACGGCGAAGAATTACGTTCGAGTTGCATGACGGCATCTTGCAAACCTTGGCGACTTTAATTCTCCGTCTAGAGGGTTGCGGCAGGCGCCTGCCGGATTCCCAGCACGACTTGGCCAATGAACTGCGATCCCTTGAAGATCTCACCCGAGATTCGATGAAAGAAATTCGCCAGTTCCTCGCTGGCCAGACGACTCAGCGACTGACGGCCGGAACGTTGGTTGAAAAGCTGCGCGAGGAGGCGCGCTTCTTACGCGACGGGATGGGGCTTGACGTGATTTTGGAGAGCGAGCCCGAGGAACTGAGTTTAGCAGCGGAAACCGAACGCGAAATTTACTACGTGCTGCGCGAAGCGCTAACCAACGTCACCCGTCATTCGCACGCGTCGAAAGTTGACATTCACCTGACGCAGAAAAATGGCCGGCTGGCAGGATCGCTATCGGATAACGGAGTTGGATTCCATGCGGGACAGCACAAGAGCGAAACTGGATTGGGCCTAACCGCAATGGAACAAAGAATAAAAAAAATCGGCGGAGAATTGATCGTAGAATCCACCCCGGGCAGCGGAACGAAGATAACCTTCCTCGTGCCCGCCGCATCACAGCCGGAGCTTGCGAGCAATACTGCTTCACCGTCCGCCGTGTGAGCCTTGCTCCTGATTTAGCTTCCAGAGGATCTATTCACCTTTGGCCGGCGTGAACTCCATCTTTGTCAAAAAATTCTTGTCGCCCTTCGTGACGTATTCCACATTCGCAGCAGAGCCGAGTCCGACGTCCGCCATCTTCACCTTCGTTTCCTTGATTTCCTGCGCCTTCGTTTTGCTGTCGTAATCAAGCGTGATGAGTTTTCCCTCTTTCGTAACCACAATCATGTAGTTCTTCTCGGCATCCAACAAGCCGATATCGCCGGCAACCTTCTCAGCTTTAGCCTTCGCAGGTTCCGCGGCTTTCTTTTCCTCCGCGGGTTTCTTCTCTTGAGCGATGACGGGTAACGCCAAGTTTGTCGCCAGCAACACCGCCATTGCGCCAATGATCGTTGCTCTAATTCTCATTTGCTTTCCCTCCTATCCCAATCCAATTATTTTTATCCATTCGCCACCGACTTATTCGCCCTTGGCCGGCAAGAATTCGACGCTCGTTGCCAGGTTCTTCTCGCCTTCCTTGGTGTATTGCACGACCGCAGATGCGCCAAGGCCGACATCAGCCATCTTCGCGGGCTGCGGTGTCTTCTCGACCGGCTGAAACTTCGGATCGAAATCGATCGTGACGAGCTTACCTTCCTTGGAAACGATGATCAGGTAATTCTTTTCCGTGTCCAAGAGACCGACGTCGCCGGCCATCTTAGTCGCCTTGGCCTTTTCGGCAGACTTTTCTGCGGGTGCTTTTGTCTCAGCCTTCGCCGCCGGTGCTGGCGCCGCGGGAGCAGGTTTGGGAGCTGGCTTAGATGCCATTTCTTCCTGCGACGAACACGCAGAAAAAATCAGCGGCGATGAAATAGCCACTGCGACCGACAACGATAATATGCTCTTCATTTTTTCCTCCTTGATAGGACTAAAGTCGCGGTTTTCTAAGTCATAGGTCGTATACTGTATGCGGCGGCGAATTGTCAAGCCTAATGATTCGCGAGATAAAATTTTTTCTCAAACTGAAATCCGAACTCCGATCTCAACGATACATACTTGACGAATTGAATGAGAGCGCCGGTGTTCAGGCACAGGACCGGCGCGAGCACCGCGCGTGTTCTTGAGAAGAAAGTGAATCGAATCAACACAACGTAAATCAACGCCGTCCCCCCGGTACGTTATCGGAGCATAGATACGCGCCGATGACGGTTCGGATCTGTCAACTCAAACTGTCGATCGCTATCAGTTCTTGACGAGCAGACCCAGTGCGGGGCGAATTAAAAAAGGGGAGCTATTGAGCTCCCCTTTTTTTCGTCATCCTCGATCCTGAAACTAGAACGTATATCTCCAGTTGAGCATCACGTCCGTCCAATTGCCGCCAAAACCGGATCGGCAATTCGTAGTCGCTCCGCCGGTGTGACTGCACAGACCTAAATTGTTTCCTGCTTGGTTGAATTCGTTGCGCAGGTTCGACGCATCGTACCACAGGACGTTCACACCCGCACTCATCCGCGGCGCTATAAAGTACCATAAGTCCCACTCACGAAGCAGGATTCGGTCACGATGGAATTGCCCGCCATTGATGGTCGAGACCGTGCCAGTATTACAAGGTCGTACACGATCGCCGCAGGACAGGTCGCTGCGCTCAAAGTGCGTACCCACCAGGATCGATCCAGGTGTCGTCGACGAGCCGGTCAAGAACCCTTTCGGACTCCACAAAAACAGATCGTGGCCAATTAAAAAGTCATGCGCAGACTTATGACCCTGGCAGGGAGTACCGGATACCGCCGGCCCTACGCCCGTGCCAGTGCAGCTACCGTCCGCAGCCATCGACCACGAACCCATGACTCTCAAAGTATAGGGACCAACGTTGTACACAATACCCGGACCATGAGCGTGGCCCCAACCCTTGCCAATCGACCCGGCACCGGTGTCAAACAAGGTCTGCCGACCGCCGTCGCCGTGATCCTGAATTCGGATGCGGCTCATGCAGCCGTCCTGGGCACGTTTGTCGGTGTTACAGAACCAATGGCCGTACTCAAACGTTAAACCGCTGAGCCATTTGTTCTTTACCTGGGAGAAAGGCTGAATGCTGCCATAGATGTTGAAGTTCTTTCCACCGTCCGTAAAGCTGGAAAGGCCGTCATCGCCCCCAGCAATGCTCGACATGCCCAGCTGGAACTTGCCGATACGCCCGGGTATGCCGATACCCGACAGCGAGCGGTCGTCCCAGTTAAGCACCGTGCCTTGGCCCGCGCGACCGGTATTAAAACCGTTGTTGCGGGTGAGAAGGTCGTATTCAGCCTGCGCTCCGGTCGCTCCTGAACCCTGTCGCGCTAAGCTGCCGCCGCCCGCGTTCTGTACTTCCATGCCGAACTGCACCGTCGGCAAGTAGGGGTTTAAATTCTCAGCGTGAAAGTTTACCGCGCCGCGCTGCAGTATTGAGCTGGTTGCGTTGTTGAGCGAGTTCTTGCCGTTACCGGTTCCAAAACCGTCTAGGTCGAGCGTTGCCTCGATTTCCCATAGACAGTTATTGATGCAATACAAAACTCCCGGCCTGAACCGACGGCCCATCAACTCACCTTGAGTCCGGCCAACCTGATCGCGTCCGGATTCAAACTCGTAGCGGAAATGCGACTCGATTGTGAAACGCACGCCCCACGATTTATCTGCGGCTTCAACACTCAACCCATTGCCCGGGCGATATTCGAAAGTCGGCAGTGCGGCGGCCGCTGCGGTGGCCTCTTTCTTCAGCTCGACTTGCTGGTCTTTTAGCTGCGACAACTCTTGTTCGAGCGACTTAATCTTATCGTCGACGCTCTGGGCTCTCACCGTTCCCGCAGCTAACAGGAAAACAGCGAGCACCCCTAATACCCAAAACTTCTTCTCCATCTTTGCCTCCTTTGCCTCCTAATTTTTTAGTACGTATTTCGTACTACTTTTGGCGTCTTTTAGCCCAAGCACCCCAGACATGTCAAGTCTAAAGTAGTACTAGTACGGAAAAATATTTAGGTATAAATGGAAGGAAAAGAGAAAATATTAGCCGATAATGGTCGTTGTAGCCAGCCTTAAGTCCTACATACAGACCAATGTCTGTGTTTATGTAACTGGAAAAGCTGAACAATCTCGGCTCCGAAAGTTCGCTCGAAGGGTCGACGCTGCAACCGCTTGTGCCGCCGGTCACACGAAGCCGGTTTGGCCGAATGCTGTCCGTGAGCGCATTATTCGGCCATGTCGCAAACTTGTCTACACGTTTGGGCTCCGTTAGAATTGCTGCGCGATGTTGGCGAAACGAATCATTCCTTGTCTCGATGTTGACGCCGGACGCGTTGTGAAGGGCGTTAAATTTGTCGAACTGCGAGATGCCGGAGATCCGGTGGAGATCGCGCGCGTCTACGACCGCGACGGTGCTGATGAGCTCTGTTTCCTGGACATTACCGCATCGCATGAAAACCGCAGCATCATCCTCGACGTCGTAGCGCGCACCGCCGAACAGATTTTTATGCCGTTGACCGTAGGCGGCGGGATCAACAAAACCGATGACATTCGCGCTCTCCTCAAGGCGGGAGCCGACAAAGTTTCGATCAACACCGGCGCGGTGAACCGGCCCGATTTCGTCCGCGAGGCTGCGGAGATGTTCGGCAGTCAATGCGTCGTCGTGGCGATTGACGCCAAACGCGTCGGCGATCACTGGGAAGTATTTACTCACGGCGGGAGAAATCCCACGGGAATCGATGCCCGCGAATGGGCGAAACGACTGGAAAACTACGGCGCGGGAGAGATTCTGCTAACCAGCATGGATCGAGACGGCACGAAAGCGGGATTCGATCTGGCGCTCACACGGGCGATCTCCGATGGCGTCGGTATCCCGGTCATCGCATCCGGCGGCGTCGGCAACCTTGAGCACATCTACCAAGGATTAACTGAAGGGAAGGCGAGCGCGGCTCTCGCTGCATCGATTTTTCACTTCCGGGAATTCACGATCGCCGATTGCAAGCAATATTTGGAAAGCCGCGGCGTACTGGTGCGCCCGGTCCATTGAGAGCTATTCACTCGCCTCACCCATGTATTCTGTCAACGTCCGTGCGGCGGCATCGAAAGCGCGCGCTTACGGAGCGGATCGAAGAAGGGCGTTTTCACTACTGTCGCGCCGACGGTTTTACGCGCATTTTCGACGGTAACTTCCATGTCGAGCCGTATCCCAGGTGCAGCGAAAGCCGTTTCCACGGTCGCGAGCGCAATGTACTTTTTCAAGGTCGGTGACCAGGCTCCCGTCGTTGCGTGCCCAACCTGGTGATCTTCTTTGTAAATGGGCACGCCGCCGCGCCAGGCGGCAAGGGGGAGCTGCGGCGCTAGCCCGATCCTCTGGAATAAATATTCGTAATCGCTGAGGCTGATCTCTATACCAACAATTTGGCGTGGCGGAGATTCTGGATTCATTTTCACCAAGGCCTGACGACCGACAAAATGCTCCTTTTTCAGATCGACTGTCCAACCGAGGCCAATTTCAAATGGCGAATAGCGTTGCAACGGAATTAGAGCCTTCTCCGCGCCGATGTAATCGACTTCCAAAAGAATAAATCCGGCCTCAAGGCGCGCCACGTCGAGCGCCAACATGCCAGCCGGCTTGATCCCGAAGTGTTTTCCTTTTTCCATCAGAAGATCCCAGATGGGCTCCGCTCGCGCCGCATCAAACCAAATCTCGTATCCGAGATCGCCCGTGTAGCCTGTGCGCGAGACAACGATCGGGGCGCCGAGGATCTTACCCGAAGTGAGGCGGAAAAACTTAAGCTCGGTCAGGTCTGCGTCGACGATTTGCTGCAGGATTTTTAGCGCGTTCGGCCCCTGGAGAGCGAGGGCGGCAATTTTCTCGGAAACTTCCTCGACGGAAACATCGAGCGCGGTTGCATTCAATTGTAACCAACGCAGACTCGGATCCGCTAAATGAAAGCGGAATTGATCCGAAGCGAGGCGAAACACGGTGCCGTCTTGGATCACCGCGCCGTCATTTTCGCACAGACAGCCGTAAAGCGCCTGACCGACCGCACATTTCGCCGCGTCGCGAGTGATCACGCGGTTGACCAATCGGAGCGCGTCTTTACCGCGAATTTCATATTTGTATAACGGCGAAATATCGATCAGCGCAGCGGTATTCCGAATCGCGTGGTACTCGTAATCATGTATCACGTCGTAGGAACTCGCCACGAAGTAGCCGGACCAACTGCGCCAGTTCTGGCTCGCACACAGCGCCGCAGTTCGTGAGTGAAAAGGTGTTCCGATAGGCATCTATGATTTGGGATTTTCGATCCTTCGCCTTAACTCAGGACCGGTTTTGCATTTTGGATTCATAAATACTCCACTGCCGCGTTGACTTCGCAGACGAAATTACCAAATATGCGCTCTTAAGCAAATTGCAGTCATGGCAACCTACGACGCGATCATCGTCGGCGCCGGCCACAACGGTCTCACCAGCGCCGCCTACCTAGCGAAAGCCGGCAAGAAAGTTTTGGTTCTCGAGCGCCGCCATTTGGTCGGCGGTGCCGCCGTCACCGAAGAGATCTATCCGGGCTTTAAATATTCTGTCTGCTCTTACGTGGTCAGCTTGCTCCGTCCGGAAGTGATCCGCGAGCTGGATTTGCCCAAATACGATCTCGAAATCATTCCCCTCGACAGCACGTTCACGCCGTTGCCGAATGGTGATCATCTCTTTCGCTGCGGCGATCACGCCCGGACGCGCCGCGAGATCGCGCGCCACTCGGTGATCGACGCAGAGGCCTACGAGCAGTACGGTCAGCTGATGGTGCAAATGGCGATGGCCGTGAAACCGCTGCTCGGCATGATCCCGCCTGAACCAACTAAGTGGAATCCGAAGGATCTCTTTGGATTGGCCAAGTTCGGCAATCACATGCGCGGCTTGGGCGAGAAGCTTTTCTACGATCTCACGAAGCTCATGACGATGAGCTCGGCAGATTTTCTCGACGAATGGTTCGAGACCGACGTGCTCAAGGCCACCATGTCCGCGAGCGGCATCATCGGCACGTTCATGGGGCCGCGCTCGCCGGGAACGGCGTATGTTTTACTGCATCATTACGTGGGCGAGCTCGACGGCGCGTTTCGCTCGTGGGGCTTTGCCCGCGGCGGCATGGGCAGCATCAGCCGAGTGATCGCCGAAGCAGCGCGTCACTACGGCGCGGAAATCCGCACTCAAGCGCCCGTCGACCAGGTGCTCGTCAAAAACGGCCGCGCCCACGGCGTGGTGCTTGGCTCTGGCGAAGAAATTCAAGCCAAAGTCATCGTCTCCGGCGTTGATCCAAAACGCACGTTTTTAAAGATGGTCGACACTCGGCATCTCGATTCGGCATTCGTCAAGCAGGTCAATGATTTTAAAATCCGTGGCTCATCCGCGAAAGTTAACCTCGCGCTCGACACGCTGCCTGATTTCACGAGCATGCCAGGCGACGGCCCGCACTTGGCGGGAGCGATCTCGATCAGCCCAAGCATCGACTACATCGAGTGCGCCTACGACGACGCCAAGTACGGCGACTTCTCGCGCCGCCCTTACATGGACATCGTTCTGCCTTCGATGCTCGATCCATCCATGGCGCCGCCGGGGAAACATGTCATGTCGATCTTCGTCCAGTACGCGCCTTATCATCTGGCGAAGGGTACTTGGCCGGAAAAACGCGAGGCGTTGGGCGACACTGTGGTCGACACTCTGAGTGAATACGCGCCGAACTTGAAAAACATCATTCTCCATCGGCAAGTCGTCACGCCCTGGGATCTGGAGCAGGAATTCGGTCTCACTGAAGGCAACATTTTTCAAGGCGAGCTCACGCTCGATCAATTGTTCTTTCTCCGCCCCGTGCCGGGCTGGGCAAAGTACCGCACGCCAATCAAGAATCTCTACATGTGCGGCGCCTGCACGCATCCCGGCGGCGGCGTGATGGCGGCGTCGGGGCGGCTCGCGGCACTGGAAATAATCAAAGATATGAACCGAAGCCTGATCTAACTCGCCGTGGCACCTTACGACGCGATCATCATCGGCGCCGGTCACAATGGGCTCGTGACCGCGGCTTATCTCGCCAAGGCGGGAAAGAAAATCTTGGTGTTGGAGCGCCGGCTCATCGTCGGCGGAATCGCGGTCACGGAGGAAATTTTTCCCGACTTTAAGTTCGCCGCCTGCGCTCACCTAGTCGGGGCATTTTCCGCTGAGATCATCGCCGATCTCGATTTAAAGAAACACGGCTTGGAAATTCTCGCTTTCGATCCTCTGATATTTGCGCCGGGCCTCGACGGAAAATCTTTACTGATTCCTCGAGACCCAACTAAAGCCGCTGCCGAGATCGCGCGGCACTCCAAGTCCGACGCCGACAAATATCAAGTCTTTTGCGCGCTCGCTAAAAATCTTTCCGGTTTTCTGCGAACCCTTTACAACGCGCCGTTACCCGACAAAGCCAACCCCGATAGCTTCAACCCCGCCGAGCTTTTAAAGATCGGATGGAAGTTCCATCGCCTCGGCCAAAAGGAGATGTACGAGTTCCTGCGCATTTTACCCATGAGCATCGCCGATTTGCTGGATGAATGGTTTGAAAATGACTTGCTCAAAGCCTCGCTGGCGGCGAGCGGGATTCTCGGCTCCTTTGTCGGCCCGCGCCAGCAAGGAACTGCTTTTAATTTCCTCCATCATCAAATCGGTGAATCGAACGGCGCGCTGCGCACGGCGGGATTTGTCCGCGACGGCATCGGCCAACTGGCGCAATCTCTCGCCCGCGCCGCACAGCAGCACGGCGCGGAGATCCGCACCGGAGCGGAGGTCGCTAAAATCGTCACAAAGAATGGCGTCGCGTCGGGCGTCGTGCTGCAAAACGGCGACGAAATTAGCGCGGCGAACGTAATTTCAAGCGCGGATGTTAAACAAACTTTTCTCAAACTCATCGAACCAACCTATCTCGACCCCCACTTCTTACTGCAAGTGCAAAACATCCGCTCGCGCGGCACGGTCGCCAAGGTCAATCTGGCGTTGGACACACTGCCGAAGTTTAAAAGCGCAACCGGCTACGAATCGGCAGCACTCGGCGGCATAATCCACATCGGCCCGACGATCGAATACATGGAGCGCGCCTCCGATGACGCGAAGTACGGCCGTTACTCCAAGCAGCCATTTCTGGAAATCACCATCCCGTCGATCAGCGACCCCTCTCTCGCGCCCGCGGGCAAACATGTGATGTCCGTCTGGATGCAGTCCGCGCCGTACCACCTGGGCGATAGCGACTGGAATCTGGAACGTAAAGCGCTCGGTGATGTCGTAGTGAATTTACTCGAAGATTACGCGCCGGGCTTTAGGAATTCGATCCTCCATCGCCAAGTCTTAACCCCGCTCGATTTGGAGCAAACCTACGGCCTCACTCAAGGACACCTCGACCACGCGGAAATGGCGCTGGATCAGATTTTCTTCATGCGCCCCGTGCCCGGTTGGTCGCGCTACCACACGCCGATCGAAAATCTTTATCTCTGCGGTTCCGGGACTCATCCCGGCGGCGGCATCACGGGTCTCCCCGGTTATTTCGCGTCCAAAGAAATACTAAAGAGTCGGTCCCGCCGGCGGTAGTGTTTGCCTAGGAATTCTGGGTCCGCCGTGATAGACGGAAGGCAGTTTCTCACGCGGAATTCGACGGTTGAATTCATGAAACTTTATCTGGGTCTGTTAGAAAGCTCGCTGCCCGGTCAAACGAGAATCTTCGGCGAAGTCGACGACAAACTCGTCGATCTAAACCTCGCCTGCGCCGCTTGTCTGAGACAGCTCGATAATAACCGGTCTAACGCTTATGAGTTGGCCGTGTATCATTTTCCTGAAACGATTGCAGAGTTTTTGGATCGCGGCGAGCAATCGCTCAAAATACTCGATCAAGTCGCAGCATTTGCACACAAGAACGGTGCGCATAACCTTCGTGGCCCCGCGGGAGAAAAAGTCGTTTACGATCCCGCGGAAGTGCGGATACTGCCGCCGTTTCAAAATCCGGAAAAATCTTTCGCCATCGGTTTTTCCGACAAGGCGCGCACAGAAGCGCTGCCAAAGGCCGAAATCCCCACGGGCTATTACAAGTTGGCGCAGACCTTCGTGGCTTCGGGCGAGCCGATCGTTTGGCCGAAATTTTCAGAGGAAGTCGACGCCGATGCTTGTCTCGCAATCGTCGTTGGTAAGGCTGGGAGAAGAATCCCGCCTGAAAAAGCCTGGGATCACGTTGCGGGAGTCACGCTCGTGATCGACATCACCGCCCGCGATATTAACAAACGCGAAGGTCTGACCAACAACAATTTGCTCGGTAAAAATTTTCCTTCGAGCACTTCAGTCGGACCTGCCGTGTTAGTGACGCGTTCAAGAAGAGATCTTGAAGAATTGGCAGTCGAGCTTGCGCTTGACGGCGCGATCAAGCAAAAATTCGCTCTGCGGGACTGCGTGTTTACCATCGAGCAAATCATCGCCCATTGGTCGACCCTCGGCATTAAGCCGGGCGACTGGCTCGCCATCGGCGCCAGCATGGCCCTTCAAGGCGACCGGCTGCAAAATCCTGTGGCGCTGAAGGTCGGCTCAGCGATTCGTTGCTCTTCGCCGGCGATCGGAGCGTTGTCGCATCAAGTTGTTTCATCGGGAGGAGCGCGCCGATGAAACTCGTCACCTTCACCTACCAAGACCAGGAACGCATCGGCGCCGTCGATAACGCTGGACGCGTTGTCGACCTACAAAAGGCATATGCATCCTATCTCCACGAAGTCGAATCCAACTCCAGCAGTGATCAGTTGGCCACGGTAACGCTTGGGCGCGACATGGTTGAATTTTTGAAGCGCGGTCGCGCCGCCTTGGACGCCGCGCACAAAGCCGTGACTTACGTCGATAAATCGAACACAGAAGCCGGCATCGCCAAAGATCGCCGGCAAGTCCGCTTGATGGCCCCCGTGCCGCGCCCCGGCGCGCTGATCTCAGCCGGTAAAAATTTTTCCGACCACGTCGCTGAAATGGCTTCGAAGAAAGGCCCCGCAGCACCCGTGGCATTTCTCAAGCTCCCTGGAACGGTCATCGGTCCTGAAGATGATATTCCGCATCCGCCGGAAGTAAAAAATTTAGACTATGAGGTCGAGCTCGCCGTGATCATCGGCAAACCCTGCGTCGACGTGACCAAGGATGAGGCGCTGAAGTACGTCGCCGGCTATTCGGCATTCAACGACATCAGCGCCCGCGACGTGATACGCAGCGAGAACAAGACGGGCATTCATCTCATGGGCAAAAGTTTTCCCGGTTTCGCTCCCATGGGTCCGTATTTGGTTACCACGGACGAGATTCCGGACCCGCAAAACTTGAAATTAAGATTATCTGTGAACGGCGAAGCGCGCCAAGATTCACATCTCGGCTATATGATCTTCAAAATTCGCGACATGATCTCCTACTGGTCGCAGATGGGGCTGAATCCCGGTGATGTCCTAACCACCGGCACGCCACGCGGCGTCGCCGCAGGACGCAAGCCAGATCAAACGCCATGGTGGCTGAAGCCAGGCGACGTCGTCGAAGCCGAAGTCGAAAACATCGGCCGGCTCAGAAACCGCATCGTCGCGGAGAGGGACAGCCATTTCCTTGGCAGGAAGGCATCGAAAGCATGATCAACGGCTTTCACGCGCGCTTTACGCCAGCAATAGTGAAAAATCGCGACGCCGGGCCTTATCTCGATCCGACCTTTGTCCGGCGCGCCGTCGATCGGCTCGGCATCGCCAAAAAGTAATCGCGGAGCTCACCCATGATGAATTCAGTAATCAAGCCTACCGGTCTTATCTACGGCCATAGTGAATGCCGCTATCTGGACGAAACTATACCGGTTCTGACGCAGGTTTTGGCTTTGGACGTGATCGACCGGCGCAACCATGAAGCCGTGCTGAAGCATTCGAATACCGGTTGGAAATTGATCGTTCACGAGGGCGGCGCCGAAGTGAAGGACAAGCCCGAGCGCAATCACTACGGCGTGCGGGTGTCGAACAACGAAGAAGTCGATCGGGCTTACCGATATCTTCTAGCAAACAAAGAAACTCTCGGACTCAAAAAAGTTGTGAAACGCAAGGAGCGCGCCGGTTCGTACTCGCTCTTTTTCGTCGAGCCCGGTGGCAACTACTGGGAAATCGAATCTTACGAGAATCGCCACAAAGCCGGTTTGCCCGAACCTATCGCTTATCCCTGGCAAGCCAAGCTCACTGAAGAAAGACTCCCCGGCTGCGGCTACATTCCGCAGGCGATGACGCACGGCACGATGGAATGCGTGAACTTGGAAGCATCGGTAAAGTTCTACAAAGAAGGCCTGGGGCTCGACGTCATCACCCATGTGCCGACGAGCAAACCCCATGACGTCAAGCATCCTTCGACCCCTTGGTACATAGCGAGCCTGGAAATCCCGGAAAAAAATCGCAAGTACTTAACGCCGCTGCAGCGCTATACCGTGTCGGTCGAATCGCCAAGCGCGCTGGCGGCGGCACACGACGAATTGCAAAATCGCCGCGGCGAATTCGGAATCACGGCGATCGAAGAAATCAAAGACATCCGCGACGGACAATCTTTTTTGCTGAGCGATCTCAACCGTAACTGGTGGGAAATCGCGTACCTGGAAAACTGATGAGTAATCCATGTTAAAAAATGGCGTAAGCCTATTGGAGGGTTAAATCCGTGAACATTAATTATCTCGACACTAAGAAAACTGCACTGCTCTTTTTCGACATGCTGAACGTCTACTACCCCAGCGCCTCAGACGAGACGAAAAAGAAAATGAAGCCAGTCGTCGATAACGCCGTGCGCCTGATGAACGCGGCGCGCCAGAGCGGTATTCTTATCTACTACGCCATGGCCAATCACCGCACTGACGGCGAGAGCCGGAGCCTCGTTGTCACCGACACCGATATGCGGCTTCGGCCCTGGCCAGACGGCGATTGCAATCCGACGGTGCACGGCGCCACCGAAGGCTCCTGGGAGCAAAAGGTTATCGAAGAGATCGCGCCGCGACCCGAAGACTACGTCATTCCGAAATATCGCTGGAGCACATTTCACCAAACCTTTTTCGACCTGGCGCTGCGTTCGCGGGGCATCGACACGCTGATCATTTCGGGCGGTGCCGTCGATATCGGCGTGGCATCGACAGTCTACTCGGCCCGCGACTATGATTATAATGTCATCGTCGTGCGCGACGCCTGCAGCAACTCCCACGACGACTCCATGGCCGCGCTTATGAACACGGTTTTTCCCCGCATGGGGCGGGTCAGAAACACAGATCAGGTTTTGGCAATGATCCGCGCCGGCGGAAAGTAGCCCTGTTGAGTTCCGTAAAACATTCGCTACACTTTTAGACGATCTCGACGTCTAATAGGTGCCCATGAGAGCTAAAATGATAAGGTTGAAGGGTTTCCCGTATATTTTCGCCTGTGTCTTGCTTCTGTGCTCAGCATTGCCGAATCCCGGCTTCGCTCAATCCGCGCCCGTTCCGGAAAAGCAAAAAATCGAGGCATTGATCAGACAGGTCGGTGATCTCAGAGACGCCAAATTCGTCCGCAACGGCTGGACGTACGGGGTGTCTATTGCCGTCCGATTTCTGCGTGGAAAATGGGAAGCCAATGATGCGGAAATAAAAAGCGCCCGGGATTTTATCGACAAGGTTGCCAGCATATCGGGCACCTCGGGAAAACCCTATGTCATCCGTTTCAACGACGGTCGCGAAATCAAAAGCCGCGATTTTCTTCTCACTGAACTGATGAAAATCGAAGCGCAGCTTTAGAACCGCAAATCAACGCTCAATTTACCCGTATGGATTCGACGTCGTGCGAATACGCCGGCGGAGCTGCTCGATTCCGTATTTGCCACGGTGCAAATTCTACCGAATTGCCGCTTTTCCGATTCACGCAAGCGAGAGGTAAGGTAGAATTAATGCCCGTCATCCTCAGAACCACTCTGTTGCTCGTCGCCTCGAATATTTTCATGACGTTTGCCTGGTACGCGCATTTAAAAAACCTGAACGATCAAAAATGGTATATCGCCGCGCTCGCGAGCTGGGGTATCGCGCTGTTCGAGTATCTTCTCCAGGTGCCGGCAAACCGCATCGGATACACCGAGTTTAGTGTGGCGCAACTGAAGATCATGCAGGAAGTGATTACACTCTCGGTATTCGCGCCATTTGCCGTGCTCTACATGCGCGAGCCGCTTAAGCTCGATTACCTGTGGGCTGGTTTGTGCCTGCTCGGCGCGGTTTATTTCATGTTTCGGACGTGAAGACCTATCCAAACCGCGCGGCTTTCAGAGAGATCTGCGCATCATCGGTTCGATCGACCACGCCGGCTGCCGCGTTTCTGCCGCTCACTGATTCGTTGATCATGAAACGTGATGGAAAATTGGTTTGATCCCTCTAGGCATGCTGGTTTTCTAAAAACCTCTCTGCGTCGATTGCCGCCATGCAGCCCGTGCCGGCGGCCGTAACCGCTTGGCGATAGATGTGGTCTTGCACATCGCCGCAGGCAAAGACACCTGGAACATTGGTTTTAGTGCCGTCGCGGGTCAGAATGTACCCATTGGGATTTAGTTCTAACTGACCGACGAAGAGCTTGCTATTCGGCTCGTGACCGATGGCGATAAAAAGACCGTCGGTCTTGAAGTCCTCGGTCTTGCCGGTCACGACGTTCCTGAATCGCACACCGGTCACGCCGCCGGCCTTCGGATCGCCGTAAACTTCGTCGACTTCGGTATTCCAGACAAATGTGATTTTGGGATTTTTCTCGGCGCGATCCTGCATGATTTTCGAGGCGCGCAGTTGGTCGCGGCGGTGGGCCACGGAAACCTTTGAGGCGAATTTTGTGAGAAACGTTGCTTCCTCCATCGCCGTATCGCCGCCGCCTACAACAACGAGATCTTTGTCCTTAAAGAAAAATCCGTCACACGTCGCGCACGCTGAAACGCCGTGGCCCATGAGCTTCATTTCCGATTCGAGTCCGAGCAGTTTCGCCGTGGCGCCGGTAGCAACGATCAGCGTGTCGCAACTGTACGTTTCCTTGCCGACGGCGACTTCGAACGGCCGTTTTTTTAGATTCACCGAAGTGACTTCGCCGAATAAAATCTCCGTGCCGAAGCGCACAGCTTGTTTTTTGAATTCATCCATTAGCTCGGGTCCCAATATGCCCTTGGGAAAGCCTGGATAGTTTTCCACGTCAGTTGTAATAGTAAGCTGCCCGCCGGGTTGAGAGCCTTCGATGACCAGCGGCTGAAGATTGGCCCGAGCAGCGTAAATCGCCGCGGTGAGTCCGGCGGCGCCGGAGCCCAAGACGATGACGCGATAATGGCTTTTCTTCTCCATGGGGTTTCTGTAACATAAAAACCACGACGCAGAAAGTATGGTCGTCGATCACATCAACCGATGGCTGCAGTCGACTAAACCCATTGGCAAACACGTTCGTCAGTTAATACGGAAAGTAGGTACTTATGGCAGAACTGAGTCATTTAGATGAACAGGGACGCGCACGCATGGTCGACGTGAGCGCGAAAGAAATCACCAGCCGAACCGCCATCGCGCGCGGTAGTATTCATATGCGCGTAGAGACCCTCGCATTGATTCTTGAAGACAAAATCGAGAAAGGCGATGTCTTTTCGGTGGCTCGCGTCGCCGGCATCATGGCGGCAAAAAAGACTTCAGAATTGATTCCCATGTGTCATCCACTTAACATCGCTTCGGTGGAAATCGATCTTACCGCCGCGCAAGATCCCGCGCGCGTTGATATCGAAGCCACTGTGCGCGTGAGCGGCAAAACCGGCGTCGAGATGGAAGCGATGACCGCGGTCTCGATGGCGGGCCTAACGATTTACGATATGTGCAAAGCCGTCGATCGCGAGATGACCATCGGCGAGATCCGTCTCGTTAAAAAAAGCGGCGGCAAGAGCGGCACGTTCATTCGCAAGGAATAGAAAACCTACATCGGCTGCCCGGTGCGTGAGGAGGGACGCAGCATGCTGCGCCCCTCCTTTTTGGCACAGTCCAATCTCATGTTGACAATTTACCTCAAACCCGGCCGCGAACGTCCCGTCCTAAACGGCCATCCATGGATTTTCTCCGGCGCCATTGAACGAGTCGAAGGTGATCTCGATTCGGTTGGGGTCGCCGACGTTTTCGACTGCAAGAAGAATTGGCTTGCCCGCGGTTTTTACAACCCGCGATCACAGATCCGCGTGCGCCTGCTGACTTGGCAGCAAGAAAACATCGATGGCGGCTTTTTCGCGCGGCGCTTGGCACAAGCGCATGCTTTCCGCGTGCGGCATCTGCCTGTGTCTACGAATGCGTACCGCATCGTCAACGGCGAAGGAGATTTTCTGCCGGGACTGATCGTCGATCGCTATGGTGGTTTTATCGTTTGTCAATTTTTCACGGCCGGCATGGCGCTCTTTAGAAACGAGATCGCCGATTATTTCGCCATGGACGCCGCGATTGAAGGAATCTTCGAACGGAGCGAAGGCCGGGTCGGCGACGAAGAAGGCCTCGAGCCCGCCATCGGCGCACTGAAAGGCGAAGCGCCGCCGGAAACGATCACCATTGAGGAAAACGGATTTCGATTCCTCGTCGACGTAAGACGCGGGCAGAAAACCGGCTTTTTTCTCGACCAGCGCGATAATCGGGCGTTCCTATCGACCGTAGTCCGCGAGCGAAGCGTGTTGAATTGTTTTTCGTTCAGCGGCGCATTTTCCGTTTATGCCTTCGGCGGCAAAGCGAAAGAGGTTGTCACGCTGGATTCATCCAAACCTGCATTAGAATTAGCCGAACGAAATCTCGGTCTGAACGGCTTCAGCGAGGCGCCAGGAGAGCTTCTCAAGGGTGATGCCTTCGCCTACTTAAAAGAAATCGACAGAAAGTTCGACCTAATCCTCTTGGACCCGCCGTCGTTGGCGCACAAGCGCAGCGACGTGGCCGCTGCAACCGGTGGTTATAAGTTTCTCAACCTGCACGCGCTCAAGCACCTTAATTCTGGCGGATTGCTTCTCAGCTTTTCTTGCTCCCAGCATCTTTCCATCGACCTGTTTCAGAAAGTCGTCTTCGGCGCCGCCGTCGACGCCGAGCGTAAAGTCGCGCTGGTGAAGCGACTCGGCCATGCCATCGACCATCCCGTAAGCCTGCATCATCCCGAAGGCGAGTACTTGAAAGGCCTCGCGCTCCGAGCGCTGGACTAAACAGCGCGCGCTGTGATAGACGATTGCCTCGGCTGGCATCGCGGAGTGCCTCTATGCCCGAGGCGCGTATGGCTTCATACCAGACAATCAAAGATTGGCCCGAGGAAGACCGGCCGAGGGAAAAACTGCTCGCGCGAGGCGCGCAATCACTGAGCGAGACCGAACTCCTCGCGATTATCTTAAGAAACGGCAACGCCAGCACCGGTGAGAGCGCCATCGACCACGCGCGCCTGCTGCTTCATCAATTCGGCGGATTAAAGGGCATCGAAGAGGCCTCCTCCGGAGAGCTCAGCAAAGTGAAAGGCATCGGCCCGGCAAAGATCGCGCAACTCAAGGCATGTCTCGAAATTGCCAAACGCATCGGCAGCCTAAAATGGGAAACCGGCCAGCCGCTTCGCTCCGCAGAGGACGTCTATCATCATTTTCGCGACAATCTCGGCGCTGAAAAGCGTGAGCTTTTCTACGTGGTGCTGCTCAACAACAAGAATCGAAAAATCCGCGAAGTAAAAATCTCCGAGGGCTCGCTCACGGCTTCCCTGGTTCATCCGCGTGAGGTCTACAATCCGGTGATCCGCGATTCCGCCGCCGCGGTGATTTTCGTGCACAACCATCCGAGCGGCGATCCGGCGCCGAGCCCGGAGGACATCGATATCACCCGGCGCTTGAAAGAAGTCGGCGAGGTCATGGGCGTACGAGTCCTCGATCACGTGGTGATCGGCCGCGACCGTTTCTTTAGCTTCAACGATAAAGGCATGCTTTAGCGAGCCGCTTCACGCTCGTGGGTGCCTGTGCGCCATCAAATAATCTATACCTTCATTAAAGGTCCGCGTTGCGCAAGACTTTCATTGACATCGTTGCGACCCACGTTTATCTTAGCGCTGGAGCTGTTCCGCAACCCTTCTTAACCTATCTCAATCATGAGCGCTCTCGAATTTGGTCGACCCAGACGACGTTTCGCGCCCGGCCGCGGTCTCGTTTTCGTGATTCTGGCAGTCATTGTCCTTGCCGGAGGTTACGTCGCGGTGCCGCGCTTCGAGTGGCACCGTCCGCAAATAAGGATTACCCCGGACAGTGACACTATCGGGCTTGCGCCGCTTGAGATCGAAGTCACCGAGCAGGGTGCCGGCTTAAAATCGTTCTCCGCCGTTTTGATTGCCGGCGGCACCGAGCACACGCTCGCCTCCGAACAGTACGATCAACCGGTGCTGCAAAAAAAATTCACCCTGGCGTTATCGTCAAAGCTCACTGGCTTGAAGGAAGGTCCGGCAGTATTACGGGTTAGTGCCCGCGACCGGTCTTGGTGGAATTTTTTCCGCGGCAATGAAACCGTAATCCAAAAAAATCTGACCATCGACATCACGCCGCCGACTTTGGAACTCCTCGCCGACGACCGCTACGTCAACTTCGGCGGCGTCGGCGTGATCGTTTACAAACCTTCGCCGGATACGACAACGACGGGCATAAAGATCGGCAACTACTTCTTTCCCGGCTACAAAGGCCAAATCAAAGAACATCCCGACTATTACATTGCTTTTTTTGCGCACCCGTACAACGTCGCGGAAAATGAAAAAGCATCGCTCATTGCCACGGACAAGGCCGGCAATACCAGAGAGATGAGACTGGTTTATGAGCTCAAGAACGTAAAATATAAAAAGAGCACCATCCAGATCTCAGACGATTTCATGCAGCAGAAGGTCGCGCCGTTGTTAACCGACGTTGCCGCCCGGCAAGGCAGCACCAAAGAAATTTTCATTAAAGTGAATAAAGACCTTCGAAAAGAGAACGAAGATAAAATTCGATCGATTACCGAGAAGACTACGCCGGCGATTCTTTGGCATGGTGCATTCACCCAGCTCAGCAACTCGAAAGTAGAAGCGAACTTCGCCGATGCGCGCACGTACGTCTACAACGGCGAAGCGATAGACACCGCTTATCATCTCGGCTACGACCTATCGGTCACAAAACACTACCCGGCAGAAGCCGCCAACAGCGGCATGGTCGCGTTTGTCGGCAATTTGGGCATTTACGGCAACACGGTGATCATCGATCACGGCCTCGGGCTGTTCACGCTTTACTCTCACCTAAGCGCGATCGACGTCAAAGTGGGCGATCAAATCAAGCAGCGTCAGCCCATCGGCCATACCGGTGAGACCGGTTTTGCCGCTGGCGATCACCTTCATTTTGGCGTCTATCTGCATGGCTTACCGGTCTTACCGGTCGAGTGGTGGGATCAAAAATGGATCAACGACAATGTGCAACCGAAATTGGAAGGTTCCACCGGTACGCCGACCGAAGAAGCCAAGGATACCAAGCCAACGCGAAAACTCGCACGCAAGCGTAGGCGATAATCTTTTCGTAGACGCTGCCTCTTTTTAACCGTACCTCTCGCTGGAATATAACTCTTGCTTACCGGAGCAGGCGTTCGTGAATTCTTCACTGTGGCCGAGTTCGTGACCATCAAGGTCGCCAGTTGGCCCTCGTTATTCAGATAGCATCCGGCGCGTGTACCCACCTTGGAGCCCTTCGCAGCCGTTAAAAATAAGGATCACAACTCTATAACCACTGTTCCAGGAGACAAATCGTCATAATCGCAGAATAGACTTCAGGCGCGATTTTGGTGATACGAATACGGCCGTCAGACGTGATTGGTCGGGCCAGACGTTTGCGCCGCGGAAAGGACACTCTTAACCAACATAATCCGCCTCATCCTGCGGTCTCCTGTTTCGGGCATCAGCGATTGGCCAGGGATGTTGCCCTAGCAGCACTCAGGTTCCTCCCTTTGTAAGAGGGAGGCTAGGAGGGATTTCCGCAGATTCGAAGTACGCCCGATGTTCTGCTAAAGTTATCCGAATGCTCCACCGCGACATCCTGGCACCGTGCCCAAATTAAATTCCCGAACCGTCCGCTTGTTAACGTAATTTTATCCTCTACTGAAAAAGGCCATCGTGATTAAGATCAACCAGCTTTCCAAGTCGTATTTCGCGCGCGAGCTTTTCACCGACGTCACTTTGCAGATGAATGCCGGCGAGCGTTTGGGCCTAGTCGGCCGAAATGGCCACGGTAAATCCACCCTCTTTAAACTCATTTTAGGAGAAGAAGAGCCCGACTCCGGACAGATCACGATCCCGCGCAATTATCGCATCGGCCATCTCGAGCAGCATCTGCACTTTACCCAGCCGACGATTTTGGCGGAAGCAGCGCTGGGACTGCCGGAAGAAGAGTCTCATTCCATTTATAAAGCGGAAGCCATCTTGTTCGGCCTGGGATTTTCTCACGCCGATCTCGAAAAAGCGCCGCGCGAGTTTTCTGGCGGTTTTCAGATTCGTATCAACCTGGCCAAACTCCTGCTCTCCGAACCCAATCTGCTTTTGCTCGACGAACCGACCAACTACCTCGACATCACGTCGGTTCGTTGGATCGCCAGATTCCTGGCCAATTTTAACGGCGAGCTGATTTTGATTTCCCACGATCGTGACTTTATGGACAGCGTCACGACGCACACCGCGGTGATCCATCGCCAGAAAATTCGCAAATTCGAGGGCGGCACCGCCAAAGCGTACGGGCAAATCGTCCTCGAAGACGAGATCCATGAGAAAACCCGCGCCAACGAAGATAGAAAACGGGCTCATGCCGAGGCTTTTATCAATCGGTTTAGAGCGCAGGCTTCGAAAGCCAAAATGGTTCAGTCGCGCATCAAGATGCTTGAAAAGCTCCCCAAACTCGACGGGCTGGCCGAGATCGAGTCTTTGGATTTCGAATTTAGACACGCCGCTTTTGCTGCCAAAACGTTACTTGAGGCGCGCAATATTTCATTCGGCTACACGCACGACCATCTGTTGTTTCGGCATATCAATCTGACCATCAATGCCCGCGACCGATTCGGCGTGATCGGCAACAACGGCAAAGGCAAATCGACGTTGTTAAACGTACTGTCCGGCGGACTCAAGCCCGTAACCGGCGATCTCAAGGCTCATTCCGACGTGAAACTGGGATACTTCGGCCAAACCAACATTCAACGGCTCAATCCCAGGCTGACCATCGAACAAGAAATCGAACAGACCAATCCGGCGCTAACACGCACCCAGGTGCGAAACATTTGCGGCACGATGATGTTCGGTGGCGATTTAGCGCTCAAGAAAGTCTCCGTGTTGTCGGGCGGTGAAAAAAGCCGAACCCTCTTGGGCAAGATTCTCGCCCATCCGTCCAACCTGCTTTTGTTGGACGAACCCAACAACCACCTCGACATGGAATCCATTGATGCCTTGATCGAGAGCCTGCAAGACTTCCCCGGGGCTTTACTGATTGTCACACATAACGAACGGATTCTCCGCGCCCTGGCCACGAAGCTGATCGTCTTCCATCGCGGTAAGGTGGATGTCTTCGATTCCGATTATGACGAGTTTCTGGGAAAGATCGGCTGGGAGGACGAAAGCGACGGCAATGGCGCGAGGAAGAAGCCTACGTCACGGAATCATTACAACGAAAAAAAGGACCGCGAAAAAGCGGAACGCAGAGAAAAAGCCAGAATCGAGAAGCTCGAAGCTCAGATCCTAAAAACTGAAACCGCGTTACAAAAATACCACGAGCAACTCGAGATCGAAGCCAATCGTAATAATCTCGGTCGGATCAACGAGCTGTCCAAGAAAATCGGTCAGGTAAAGCAAGAAATCGAGGATTTGTATCGCGAGTATGCGGGGTAGAGTCTCGGCTTTCGGTCAGATTGAGGAGGAAGTCAGAAACGAAGTCGGCGAAATGCTGTGGCTCGATGGAGCATCCTTTGCGGGGCTAATATAAAGTCTGCGCTGGCGAGCAAACAACTAGACTATTTATAAAGGCCGTCGATGAAGCCGCTCCGGTCTAACTCCGATAGCAGCCGAGTGTCGATGAAGTGTTCCGGTTTGGCGGTCTTGGCCTTTGGATCGCTTTCGGCAATCTGATCGAGCACGCGCTGAATTCCTTCCAGAGTTGGATAGGGTTTGCGCTGCACGACGTCGTGAATGAAGATGTTGTAGGTTTCCTCCAAGCTCGTGCGATCCTTGCTAAAATCCAGTTTCATGTAACGTGCGGTGATGCGCATGCTCTCTTCTTTGTGCGTCTTTGCATAGTGGATTCCCGCGACGTAAGCGCGCATGAAACGGGCGGCGACGTCGGGCTTTTCCCGCAAGAATGCTCCGCTGGCCGCGATGGCCGAGCCCGCATACTCGAATTTCTCTTTGATCATATCTAGCATCGAGTAAAACCCTTGCTCTCTCGCGACGCGCGTGATCGGCGGGGCAAAGATCGCTGCCTGCACGACGCCTGACTTGAGCGCGGCCAAACGCGCAGTTTGACCGCCGCCGAGTTGCAGAAGCGTCACATCGGATAGCGGGACGTTGAGGCGCTTGAGAGCCAATCTCACGCCAAAATCCGATAGCGATCCAAAGCGGGCGATCGCGATCTTGCTTCCTTTGAGCTGGTCGGGACGGTTTATCTTCGGATCCGACATCAAAACGTAGGTCAAGTTGTTGATCATGCCGGCGATGATCTTGATGTCAGATCCGCGCAAGCTGCTCGATATCGCCGCGGTCGATCCCAGTAAGCCCAGCTGAATTTCGCCCGACAGCATCGCCTGCACGGCGATGGTGCCGCTGTCCAAATAAATCATCTCGGGATCAAGACCATATTTCTGAAACATGCCGGACTCTTTTACGATGTAAAAGGCCGACTGCTCGCCTGTGATAGCGGAATAAAAGATGCGAATCTTCTCGGCAGCGAAGCTTTCTCTAGAGGCGACAGAGCAAAAAAGCATAGCCCAGACCCAGAACATGATTGAGCGCCTCATATGAACGATTCGGCGGTTGATCATGGAATACCTCGATTAGCGCACGCTGCACTTGTAATCTTCGCATACGTCGGACAGCGGCGCCGCGTCGAGTCGCATAATCGTTTCGCCATAAAATTTTACCGTCAGCTTCTCACAGCGTGACGGGAGTCGGAATCAACTGATTGCCAGCGCACTACCGCTAGTCACGTTTCAGCGTCGCTCTTGACCTTCGGCTCAGTGCTGCGATATACAGCGCCGATGCTAATCCAGTTCATACTGCCGAAGAAGTTCACGCGAGCCGAGATCGAGTGGCATGTGGATACGCTGGCGCTAAAGTTCCAGGGCACGAAGGATAAAAAGATAATCGCTCAGATTGCAGCCCTGAACCGCCTACTTGTTAAGATAGATGCTCGCAGTTCTGATCTTTCCCAACCGACGAATCGTCAGTGACTTGCTGTTTAACTCCCGATTTGGCTTTGCGACGCTTACCCTGAATTTCTCCACGAAGCAGCGTCTATTGCAACGACGCGCTGACCTTGCGCGCGAAGGTGAAGTCGAAAACTCGCTCGAGTGTCGGCGCCGTGGCTTTAACTCGCTGCGCGGCGGACGCGATCATCTCCCGCTGCAACTTTTCGTCCACTAGGCCCGATAGCACATATCCGCGCACCGCCGCGTCATAGGCGCGTTCGGTGAACCGTTCCCGCTCCTTCCCCAGGTCGAGATACGGTCCCTTCATGAACTCCAGGGCATATTTCTTGTCGTTCTTGATCAGCCGCACCGCCCGCAAGGTTGCGCGGATGGTTTTGGTCACCAGCTCCGGCCGTTCAGAGACGGTCATTTTCGCCGTTGCCAGCCCGCCCTGGATGATCCGGTAAACGTCGCCGCCCGAGGCAAGTTTTCGAAAGCCCTCGTCCTGGGCCATAAAGGTTTGCGGGATTTGCAGCAGAGTGGCTTCGACCACCCCTGCCTTCAAGGATACATAAGTGATGTCGCTGGCGCCGAGCGGAAGGAAGGTCACTTGCTCGGGCGGTACGTGATTCGCGATCAGGATCTGGCGCGCCAAAATATCGGTCAGGCCGCCGATTCCGGCCACGCCGATCTTTTTTCCGCGCAACTGTTGAACGCTGGTGATGTTGGGCTGGACGATTAAATCAAATGACGGCGCGTCGCTCATCGCCAGAACGACTCTCACGTCGGCGCCGTTCACGATGGCGCTGACGGCAGTGCCCGTGGCCGTGCCGAAGTCGATGCTGCCGCCCAAGAGCGCCTGTACCGCCAGGTTCGCCTTGATCAGAATGATCTCGGCTTCCAAACCTTCCTCGCGGAAAAAGTTTCGCTCCCGCGCCACGTAAAAAGGCATGTCCAATGTGCTGCGCGACACGATACCGATACGGACGGGAGAGAGCTTTCCCGGCTGTTCCGCACAAAACGTGCTCTTAGTTGCGGCAGAAAGCAGGATTGAAGAAGCTGAAAGGAGAACAATCGCGATCCATTTTGTTTTACGCATCGGCTTCTCCTCGCAGCGATAGCGTTGGTTAAGAACTGATGATCGTCCAGCCGAGAAGGGCCGCACGAACTGCGTTGAAGTTTTCGCGGACCGCTCGCCCGCGTTCAATCTTAGGTTCGACGTGAGCGGTCCGGCATACTAACGTCCCAGACGTTCGAGCTGCTCGAGGTGATCGGTTTCCGCTGCCAGCATATTTTCCAAGCGGATCGCCAGACCTTTGTCGCCAAACTCCGCCGCCTGGTCGATCCGTTTCGCGTAGTTGCCTATGACCTTTCGTTCTGCGGCAATGTTCTGCTGCAAAAGCTCCCGGGCGGCGCCAAATTCTGCGGGCATAGCCGGCCGGATACGCACTTCGCCCCCAAGCGCCACAATCTTGTCGGCGAGGAACGTAGCGTGGTCAAGCTCGCTGGGGAGCTCTTTTTTCAATAACTCGCGAAGCTCGTGGCCGAGCAAGCCGCGACCGGCGGCGGCGTGATACACACTCCTTAGAAGCGCCTCGAGCTCGAGGTTGAGGTCTTCATTCAGGCCGTTTATGAGATCCTCCCGGGTCATGGTAACAGAATGGCCCACTACGTGTCTGACTGGCACTTTGAAGCGGCG
>WNGO01000213.1_pt1 | contig 35742 bp, 32 predicted proteins | sample 5400511 | NCBI WGS metagenome assembly WNGO01 (sample SAMN13153380, study PRJNA577476) | soil metagenome | isolation source: 20 cm soil or saprolite under Garry oak tree replicate 2 | place: USA:California | collected 2016-06-15 | reverse complement strand
CCACAGCGCGGTGAGGGTCATGAGTTCGCCCTCAAGATCAGGATCACAGCCGCGACCACCGCGCCGCCCACGAACACGAGGACGTAGTTGCGGAAGTAGCCGCTCTGGGTGAGGCTCAGGCTGCTCGCCCCGGCTCGGGCGATGAGCCCAGTGTCTAACACCGCGGCGTCGATCACAGGTCTCTCTATGTCGCGCTGCGCGAATGCCGCGACCCAATCGGTCGGGCGGACGAAGGTCCGGTCATAGATCTCGTCGAAGTAGTACTTGTGCTCGAGCAGCCTCTGCGCCCAGGGCGCGTACGACGACCAGGGGCGGCTGTAGAGCGCCCAGACGAACAGGGCGGTGGCCAGGATCATGGTCAGGAACGTCACGGCGACCTCGGCGCCGCCGCCTTCCCATCTGGCTTGCCCGACGGCTGAGGCGAGAAAATCGGTGACCGCCGCGGGACCGAAGCCGAGCGCGCGAGTCTCGAGGAATCCGCCGACTGTGGCAAGCACCGCGAGGATCGCGACCGGGACCATCATCACGAGGCGGGGGGCATGCGGGTGCTCGACGGGCCGCTGCGGCGACGGTTTGCCCCAGAACGAGAGCCACCACATCCGCCCGGTGTAGAAGCCGGTGATGAGCGCGGTGGCGAAGCCGACCGCCCACAGGACGTGGACCATATCGTCGCCCGGCTTGGAGAACGCCAGGCCGAGGATCTGCTCCTTGGAGAAGAACCCGACGAACGGGATCACGCCGACGAGCGAAAGTGACCCCACGAGGAAGGTGATCGAGGTGGGCCGCATCTGATGCCACAGCCCGCCGTACTTGCGCATGTCCTGCTCGTCCTTCATCGCGTGGATGACGTTGCCCGCGGCGAGGAAGAGGAGGGCTTTGAAGAACGCGTGAGAGAGGAGGTGGAAGAAACCGGCCGAGTAGGCGCCGATGCCGACGGCGAGGAACATGTAGCCGATCTGGCTCATCGTCGAGTAGGCGAGCACCCGCTTGATGTCGACCTGGACGACGGCGATCGTGGCCGCGAAGAGCGCGGTGACCGCGCCGACGATCGCCACGGCGCTATGGGCGTAGGTCGCGACGTCATAGATGGGATGCATGCGGCCGACCAGATACACGCCGGCGGTGACCATCGTTGCGGCATGGATGAGGGCGCTGACCGGGGTGGGGCCTTCCATCGCGTCGGGCAGCCAGGTGTGGAGCGGGAGCTGCGCCGACTTCGCTACGGCTCCGACCAGCAAAAGGAAGGCCGCTAATTCGATGGTGGGGCTGTCGGCCCCGAATCGAATCCCTGGGTTTGCCCGACTGCAAACGTCACAAATGGAGAAAAATCGAAACACGCCGCTGTACGTGATCTGGTGAAACTGCGTGAAGAGAACGAAGGTGCCGAGGATCATGCCCACGTCGCCGATCACGTTCATCACGAATGCCTTACGGGCGGCGACGACCGCCGAGTGGCGCTGGTACCAGAACCCGATCAGCAGGTAAGAGCTGAGGCCGACCATCGCCCAGCCGACGATGAGAAAGACGAAGTTGCCGGCCAGGACCAGCAGCAGCATCGAGAAGATGAAGACGTCCATGTAGCAGAAGAAGCGGGCGTAGCTCGGCCCGTCCTCGCGCTCCATGTAGCCGACCGAGTAGGTGACGATCAGCGCGCCGACGCCCGTGATCACCAGGCACATGAAGATCGACAGGTTGTCGATCAGGAGATTGAAAGGCACCACGAAGGCGCCGCTCTTGATCCACGTCCAGTAGGTGAAGTCGCCGCTCGCCTTGCCGAAGAAGAGCGCCAGCGTGGCCGCGAACGACCCCCACACGACACCGGGGCCGACGATCACCGTGAAGATCCGCGGGAAGCGCCAGCCTCGACCCGCGAGCAGCAACGCGCCCGCGGCGGGGAAGGCCAGGATCAGCAGTGCGAGGATCTGGTTGGTCATCCGCGCAGCTCGCTGAGGTCGTCGATGTCCTCGACGTCGCGGACACGGAAGATGTCGACCAGGATCGCGAGGCCCACCACCGCCTCAGCCGCGGCGACCGTCATCGACATCAACGCGAACAGCTGGCCTTCCATGTTCAGCAGCTGCCGCGAAAACGCGACCAGCGTGAGGTTGGCGGCGTTGAGCATCAGCTCGATCGAGATCAGGATGACCAGCGGGTTCCGCCGCACCAAGACGCCCACCGCGCCGAGCACGAAGAGGATCGCGCTGAGGAGAAGGAACCACGATGCGTCCAGCTGGGAGCCGCCGATGATGAGGGTGCTCATTTAGAGGTCGTCGATCCGCTTGCGGCTCAGGTAGATGGCGCCGATCGCCGCCGTCAGGAGCAGGATCGAGGTCAGCTCGAACGGATACAGGTACGTAGTGAAGAGGCCGACCGCGATCGACTGGACGGTGCCCAAGAACGACAGGTCTCCCTTGTCGGGCTGGCGGTACTGGACGCCCTGGAGCAGGCTCCACATCAGGCCGAGCAAGACGAGCACGAAGAGGCCGGAGAGCCAGCCCTGGAAGCGCAGACGGCCGCGTCCCAGCTCCCGGGCGGGGCCGAGGAGCGCGATCACGAACAAGAACAGGACCATGACCGCGCCGGCGTAGACGATGATCTGCGCCGCGAAGATGAACTGCGCGTTGAGCAGCAGGAAGATCACCGAGAGGGCGAGCATCACAACGACCAGGCTCAGGACGGAGCGGATCGGCTGGTGGAACGCGACGACGCCGATGCCGCCCAGCACCGCGAGCGCGGCGGCGATGAAGAAGACGGCAATGGCCAACTACTTGTTGGCGTCCAGTCGCGCCTGCACGTCCGGCGGCAGAGGCTCGAGCAGCTTCTCCTTGGTGTAGATGAACTTCTCGCGGCTGGTGTCCGAAAGCTCGTACTCCGGCCCGAGCACGATCGCCTGCACGGGGCACGCCTCCTCGCAGTAGCCGCAGAAGATGCAGCGAAGCATGTTGATCTCGTAAGTCTTGGCGTAGCGCTCACCGGGCGAGACCCGGTTCTCGTCGGTGTTCTCCGCGGCGATCACGAGGATGCATCCCACCGGGCACGCGGCGGCGCACAGCTCGCACCCGATGCACCGCTCGAGACCGTTCTCGTAACGCCGCAGGTAATGGCGGCCGCGATAGCGCTCCGACCGAGGCGATTTCTCCTCCGGATACTCGAGCGTGACCGGTGGCGAGAAGAACTCGCCGAGGGTCGTTTTCAGCCCTTTGGCGAGAGCCGCGATGTCCGAGGCGACGCTCGCCCCCTGGCCTTCGGGTTTGGGAGGGACTCCTTCATCGCGCCCCCGCAATGGGGTGGGATGCTCGGGCCTGGCCTCCGGCGTCTTCTCTTCGTCCGGCATCGCTAACCCTGGACTGCGACAAGGATGGTCGCGGTCACGATCACGTTCAGCATCGCCAGGGGAAGCAGCACCTTCCACCCAAGCCGCATCAGCATGTCGTAGCGGAGGCGTGGGAACGTGCCGCGCAGCCAGATGTAGAGGAACAGAAACAGGATCACCTTCAAAAGGAAGGCAAGGACCGGCGGCACGCCCCACAGGAACCACCCACCGAAGAAAAGGAGAGTGGCCAGCGCCGAAACCGTGATCATGTTCACGTACTCGGCCAGGTAGTACATGACGAACTTGAGGCCCGAGTACTCGGTCAGGAATCCGCCGATCAGCTCCTGCTCCGCCTCCGGCAGGTCGAATGGCGCGCGGTTGGTCTCGGCCACCGCGGAGATCAAATAGATGATGAAACCGATTGGCGTGAGGATGATCAGGGGGAGGGGGCCGGCGTAAGGCCCCCAGTGCACCGTGTACTCGACGATATCGCGCAGCCGAAGCGAGCCGACGATCATGAACGTCGGCACCAGCGACAGGCCCAGGGACATCTCGTAGCTGATCAGCTGCGCGGCCGAACGGAGGCCGCCGAGCAGCGAGTACTTGTTGTTCGACGCGTACCCGCCGATGACGATCGCGTAGACGTTCAGCGAGCTGACGGCGAAGATGAGAAGGATCCCGACGTTCACGTCGGCGATCCAGTACTGGACGTTGTACCAGAGACCGATGGGTATCACTGCCCAGGCCAGGAAGGCGGCCGCCACCGCGATCGCCGGCGCGGCCACGTAGAGGACCTTGTCCGTCTTCTCGGGGACGAAGCTTTCTTTGAACGCGAGCTTGATGCCGTCCGCCGCGAGCTGCAGCAGGCCGAACGGGCCGACCCGATTCGGCCCCGGCCGGCGCTGGATCCGGCCCAGGGCCACGCGTTCGAACCACACCGTGTAGGCAGTCGCGGTCAGCACGACGAACAGCAGCAGCGTCATCGCGACGACGATCACGACCCAATGGCCGATCGGGTCGTTGTAGACCTGGTTCACGGGTGGGCAGGTCCTATCAACACGGGTGTGGGCTCGGGACCGGGATCCGGCGGCTGAACCGCCAGCTCGCGCTGGATGGGGAAGATGCCCGGGTAGTCGAGGTTCAGGCCGAGCGCGACACCCAGCTCGCAAAGCACCTCCCAGCCTTCCTTCAACGGAGGCCGGATCGGGATCGGCGGGCGCAGGAACTGGACTGTGCCTTCGACGTTGGTGTAGCTGCCCTGGCGCTCGGCAAACGTCGCCGCTGGAAGCACGATCGCCGCTTCGTAGCCAGGGCGGGGCAGGTGGTCCCACGCCGCGACGAACTTGACGGAGCGGGGAATCCCGGCCGTTGGCGGCGGGCCCCAGCTCAGCAGCGTCTCGACGCCGTTCAGGTTGTCCCATCCCGCGACGCCGGCGTTCAAAGCGCCTCGCTCGTTGGTCGCGCGATAGAGCGGCATCTCCTTGCCGCCCACCTTTTCCGCCAGGTCACCGCACGCCGTGGCGAGGTCGTTGATGTCCTCGCTGCCGTGCCCGTCTCCGAACAGGATCGCGACCGATCCGCCCGGATTCTTGAGCAGCTCATGCGACGCGAGCTTGCGGACCTCCGCAGCGGCGGCGCCTTTCTCGTTTCTGATGTGGACCGTGCTTGGATTGCGATCCAGGTCGACGCCCTCGGGGTAGATGACGATCAGCTTTGCTCCGCGCTTGCTGACCGCCTTCTTGACGCGCAGGTCGATGATGGGCACGTCGTTCTCGAGATCAGACGCCACGACCACAATGACGCGCGCGTCATCTATCTCTTTGATCCGCATCGTGGGACCGGCGGGCGCTGGGATCGCCGTCCGGCCGTGCATCTTCACCTTCGCGCCCTTGAGCGGGCCGTCGAGCAGCCGCCGGAACAGGAACGCTTCCTCGTTCGTGATGTCCTGGGCGAGCGAGATCCCGAGCTTGGCTCCTTTCCCCTTGATGACCGTCGCGATGCCCGTGATCGCGTCCGACCACGTCGACCTCGCGCCGTTGATCATCGGTGTGCGCAATCGGGTGGGATCGTTGACGTCGGTGTAGTCGAAGCGGCCGCGGTCGCAGATCCATCCCTCGTCGATGTCGTCGTTCTCATGCGAGGTGACCCGGACCAGCTGGCCCCGGCGCTGCCACTGGGTCACGCTGCAGCCCACAGAGCATCGCGAGCAGACGGTCTCGGTGCGCGTCATGTCCCACGGCCGCGACTCGAACCGCCACACGCGCGAGGTGAGGGCGCCGACGGGACAGAGGTCGATGATGTTGCCGCTGAAGATCGACTTCAGGGGCCGGTCGAACTGGCTGGTGATGAATGACTGCACGCCCCGCTGATCGGTGGTGAGCTCCTGCTCCCACGCGACCTCGTCGTAGTACCGGGTGCACCGATAGCACAGGACGCAGCGCTCGCGGTCGAGAGCGATGTTGTCGGAGAGCGGGATCGGCTTCTTGAAGTGAAGGCGCGGTCCGTCGATGCGACTCGTCGGGTAACCGTGACGGAAGGTGAAGTCCTGCAGCGGGCACTCGCCACCCTTGTCGCAGACCGGGCAGTCGAGGGGATGGTTGGCGAGCTCAAACTCGAGGATGTCGGCGCGCGCTTGGACGGCCATCGCGCTCTGCGTGCGCACGACCATCCCTTCCGAGACCGGCGTCGTGCATGCCGTCTGCGGCCGGGGCGGTCCGGGCGAGAAGTCGACCAGACACAGCCGGCAAGCGCCAACGGGGTCCAGCTTGTGGTGGTAGCAGAAGACGGGGATCTCGATGCCGATGGTCTTGGCCGCTTCGACGATCAGGGTGCCGGCCGGCACTGTGACCTTGTGTCCGTCGATGGTCAGGTTGATATCAGGCACTGGCAGGGACCGCTCCCACGTTGCATTCGTGTCTCAGCGCGTGATCTTCGTATTCCTGTCGGAAATGCCGGAACGTGGAGTCGATCACCCAACCGGCGGAGTCGCCCAGACCGCACAGGCACCGGCCGTTCTGCAGGCCGTCGGAGACCCGGAGCAGGGTGTCGATCTCGACCTGCGAGCCCTCGTTGGCGAGGATGCGTTCGTAGGTACGCACCGCCCAGTCGCCGCCGATGCGGCACGGCGTGCATTTGCCGCACGATTCGTACGCGTAAAACTTCAACAGGCGATACGCGGCGCGGACGACGCAGTGCGTTTCGTCCATCACAATCACGCCGCCCGATCCAGCCATGGATCGGGCCGCGGCCAGCGCCTCCGCGTCGGTCGTGATGTCCAGCATCGACTCGGGCAGCACTGGCGCGGAGGAGCCTCCGGGCCAGAAGACCTTCACCTTGCGGCCTTCGGGCGGCCCGCCTGCCAGCTCCATGATCACGTGGCGGAAGGTCTGGCCGAACTCGACCTCGTAGACCCCCGGCTTGCGCACGTTCCCGCTGACCGTCAGGAGCCGCGTCCCGGGCGACTTGTCCGTGCCCAGCTTGGCGTAAGCGGCGCCGCCCATGTTGATGATCGCCGGCACGGTCGCCAGCGTCTCCACATTGTTGAGCAAGGTCGGCCGTCCCCAGGCGCCCTTCACGGCAGGGAAGGGGGGACGGGAGCGGGGCTGCGCGCGCTTGCCTTCGAGCGATTCGAGGAGCGCCGTCTCCTCGCCGCAGATGTAGGCGCCATGGCCCCGGTAGAGCCTGATGTCGAGCGGGTAGTCCTTGCCCATCGGCTGGGGGCCGATGTAGCCCTTGGCGCGAGCCTCTTCGATGGCCTCGGTCAGCATGCGGTAGGGCTCGTCGTACTCGCCTCGGATGTAGACCCACGCCTGGTTCGCGCCGACCGCATATGCGGCGATGAGGATGCCCTCGACCACCATGTGCGGCGAGTTCTCGAGGATGTAACGGTCCTTGGCCGTCCCGGGCTCGGACTCATCCGCGTTGATCACGACGTACTTCGGCCCGGGTGAATCCCGGTTTATGAAGCCCCACTTGATGCCGGTGGCAAAGCCCGCGCCGCCACGGCCGCGAAGGCCCGACGTCTTCACCTCGCCCGTGATCTCTGCCGGCGCCATCTCGAGGAGCGCTTTACGAAGCGCTTTGTAGCCGCCCGCCTTCGATTCGTAGACGTCGATGGTGTGGAGGTCGGGCGTGCCGAACCAGCGCGTGATCACGTTGGTGGGAGCGTCGCCATGCGACCCGCGAAGCTCAGGCATCTGAAACCTTCTTCTTGCGCGGCGGGCGAGGTTTCTTCGTAGGCCCCTCCGGCGGCTTCGCCGCCACCTCTCCACGAGTGGGGAGGAGTTGCTTTCGGCCCTTTGATTCGGTGATGAGTGCGTCGATTTTGGCCGGGGTCAGGTCGTAGTGATAGCGGTGGTCGAACCGCATCATCGGCGCGAACTCGCAGGCGCCTAGGCACTCGACCTCCTCGAAGCTGAAGAGTCCGTCGGCCGATACCTCATCCGGCTCCTGGACGCCGATCGCCTGCTTCACGTGATCGACGATCTCGTCGGCGCCGCGAAGCGAACAGCTGAGGTTCGTGCAGACGTAGAAGTGGTGCTTGCCGACGGGCGCGAGATGAAACAGCGAGTAGAAGGTCGCCACGCCTTCCACGTAGCCGGGATCGAGCTCGAGCGCCGCCGCGACCTCCGTCATCGCCTCCGGCGTGAGGTGACCGAGCTCCTCCTGTGCCAGGTCAAGCGCGGGCATGACCGCGGAACGAGGTTGCGGATACTTGCCTGGCAGCTCGCGAATCTCTTCGAGGATGTGGGCCGAAAGAGCGCGTTTATCAGGGGCCCCCGCGGACTCACGCGGCACGCTCTGAGTCCGTTGGGATTTCATCTATCCACGTCTCCGAGCACCGTATCCGCCGTGCCGATGATCGCGATCATGTCCGCGATCATGTGGTTGAGCGCCATGCGCTCGAGGGCCTGCAGGTTCACGAACGAGGCGGAGCGGAATTTCACCCTTCGGGGCTTATGCGCGCCGTCGCTGACGATGTAGCACCCGTTTTCGCCCCGGCCCGACTCGACCGCGACGTACACATCGCCGGCCGGAACCGAGTAGCCCTCGGTAAACAGCTTGAAGTGGTGAATGACCGCCTCCATCGAAGTCTCGAGCTCTTCGCGCGGGGGCGGCAGGATCTTGCGGTCGTCGACGTTGACGGGTCCGTCAGGCAGGCTGTCGAGCGCCTGGCGAAGGATCTTCACGGCTTCCCGCATCTCTTTGATCCGCACCAGGTAGCGGCCATAGCAGTCGCACAGGTCCGAGGTCGCGACCTCAAATTCGTAGCTCTCATAGCCGGAATATGGGATCGCTCTGCGCAGGTCCCACGCCACACCGGAGCCGCGCAGCATCGGGCCGGTCGCTCCCAGCACCTTGGCGTCTTCCGCGGACAGCCGTCCAACGCCGATGGTGCGTGACCGCCAGATCGGGTTCATCGTGAGCAGGTCCTCGTACTCGTCGACGTGACCTGGCATAGCTCGGATGAACGCGTCGAGCATGTCCAGAAAGCGGGGCGTGGCGTCGGCGAACACCCCCCCAGGACGGATATACGAGGTGTGCATGCGGAAGCCCGAGATCTCCTCGTTCATGTCGAGGATCGTGTCCCGCTCGCGGAAGCAGTACATGAGCATCGACATCGCCCCCAGCTCGAGCCCACTCGTGCCCATCCAGACCAAGTGCGAGGAAAGCCGCGTCAGCTCCGACATGATCACGCGGAGCGCTTTGGCGCGCGGCGGAACATCGACCCCTATCAGCTTTTCGACCGCGAGCGCGTAGGCGAGGTTGTTGATCGGCGGCGAAAGATAGTCGTGGCGGTCCGTCACCACCACCCCCTGCTGCCAGCGCAAGGCTTCCATCTGCTTTTCGATTCCGGTGTGCAGGTAGCCGATCACAGGCTTGATGCGCTTGATCTGCTCGCCGTCGAGGTCAACGATCAGGCGCAGCACGCCGTGGGTCGAAGGGTGATGCGGACCGAAGTTGACCGTGAGCAGCTCGCCGCCGAACGCTCCGGTCTGTCCGGTCTTGTCGACGGTGATGCCCTGGCCGATCGCCGCGGTGTCGGTCATGCTTTCTCGGGGGCCGTTTGCCAGGCTTCGTGCTCTTCGGAAAACTCGACCACCTCACCCCCCACCGGGTAGTCGCGGCGCAGGGGGTAGCCAACCCAGTCGTCGGGCATGAGGATCCTGGTCAGGTCAGGGTGCCCCTCGAACATGAAGCCGAACATGTCGTAGGTCTCGCGCTCCTCCCAGTTCGCCGGTGGAAACAGGTCGTGCACCGAATCCACGTGAGGCGGGTCGCCGTCGATGAATGCTCGGACCCGAAGATGCTCCGTCGTGTCCATGTTGCGCAGCTCATAGACGAGCTCGTACCGGGCCGGCCAGCTGCGCGAGGCATCCGCGAGGTGATCGACGCACGTGAGAAATACAAGGAGTCGATAGCCGTCGTCCTTCAGCGTCGAAAGCACCTTGCGAATGTTGGCGGGATCGATGGTGATCCACGTGTCCCCGGCGCTGACACCTTGCTCGACGATCAGATTGTCGGCAATCACTGTCGAGGGGTGATTCCCTGAGCCTTGATCCGCTCCTGAAGGATCATCAGCGCGTTAAGCAGGTCTTCGGGCCTCGGCGGGCAGCCGGGAATGTATACGTCGACGGGGACGATCTTGTCCACCCCTTGCAGAAGCGCGTAGTTGTTGAAGACGCCCCCCGTGGAGGCGCACGCGCCCATCGAGATGACCCACTTCGGCTCCGGCATCTGGTCGTAGACGGTGCGCAGGATCGGCGCCATCTTCTGGGAGACGCGGCCGGAGACGATCATCAGGTCGGATTGGCGAGGCGAGGCGCGAAACGCTTCGGACCCGAAGCGGGCGATGTCTACGCCGGCGGTCGCTGTCGCGATCATCTCGATCGCGCAGCAAGCCAGCCCGAACTGCGCCGGCCAGACCGAGTTGCCGCGGCCCCATCCGATGAGCTTGCCGAGTGTGGTCGTCAGGATGTTCTCCCCGAGCGACTCGGCGAGGGCTTCTACTCCCAATCGAGGCCTCCCTTCTTCCAGATATGGGCCAGCGCGATGAGGAGGATGCCTATGAAGACCAGCATCTCGATGAGGCCGAACCACTTGAGCTGCCGGAGAAGCACCGCCCATGGGTAGAAGAAGACCGCCTCGACGTCGAAGATGATGAAGAGCATCGCCGTCAGGTAGAAACGCACCGATAGACGCCGCACCGCCGGAGTGTCGGGGATGATGCCCGACTCGTAAGGGGAGAGCTTGCGCTTGAAGGGCTTGGCCGGCCCAAGCACGAAGCTGAGGGTCACAAGGGCTCCAATCAACCCGAAGACGATCAGGACGAAGATCAGAACTGGGACGAAGCTGTCGAGCAAGACTTACTCCGTGCGAAGAGGACTTGCGGGGACGGGTTAATTCTATGAGCACGGGGGAGGCGGGCCTCCCCCGTGGGACCCCCTCCGTTGCACGCGATGTCTGGTGGCGCTTGGTGGGACGCGCGAGGTGACGGCCGGAATGAATCCGGCCTAAGCCCCCACCTCGTTTGGGAAATCACGGGGGAGGCAGGCCTCCCCCGTGGTACCCCCTCCGTGGCGCGCGATGTCTGGTGGAGCCTGGTGGAACGCGCGAGATGACGGCCGGAATGAATCCGGCCTAAGCCCCCACCTCGTCGACTTAATGTGAGTCCTTCCGGCGGTGCTCGATCTTGACGCCGCGCGAAAGCGTGGCGTGGATGGGGCAGTACCGGTTGCACGCCCAGTCGATCGCCTGGTCGACCAGCTTCTTGTCGGTATCGCCGTCCCACGTGCAGTGAAACGTGAGCTCGATCTTATTGAAGGCTTTCGGCCACTCCTCGTCGCGGTCGCCCTCGACCTCCACCTCCAGCGTCCGTAGGGGCTGCTTGAACTTCTTCAGCAGCAGCACGGCGTTCAAGCCCGTGCATCCGCCGAGCGCCGCCAGCAGCATCTCGGTAGGCCGCATCGCGGCGTCGTCGCCGAAGATCGGCGCCTCGTCGACCTGGACCGTGTGCCCGGAAGCGGACTCGATGTCGAAGAGGACTTTGTTCCCCGACCACCGCGCGGTCGCCTTCGTCATGGCCGCAACCATATACTCGGCATCGATTTCGTAGAGGGGAGTAGCCCGAAGGTCGTTTTCGCCGGCACCTGGCCAACCAGGGCATAACCCGGAAGCGACTGCAGATGCGCCTGCGGCGAGACCTCTGCTCTAAGAGTGGAGGTGCGGTTGCGCAATCCGATAAGCCTGCCGGTGCGGCCGATGTACCTGCTGCTGGTTTTCGTGCCCGCATCGCTTGCCGCCGAGCTCTTGCATCAAGAGACCGCTGTCTTCATCACCTCGGGGCTGGCGATCATCCCGCTGGCGGCGCTGCTCGGCGAGGCGACCGAGCAGCTGGCGATCCGGCTCGGTCCCCAGAGAGGCGGCCTTCTCAACGCGACCCTCGGCAACCTCACCGAGCTCATCGTTGGCTTCTTCTTGATCACCGCCGGCGATGTCGCGATCTTGAAGGCGACTCTCATCGGCTCGATCGTCGGCAACCTCCTTTTGGTGCTCGGCCTCTCATTCGCGGCGGGCGGCATCCGGCACAAGAGCATGTCCTTCAGCCCGCGGACAGCTGGCATTCACGCGTCTTCGCTGCTGCTCGCGGTCGCGGGCCTGGTCGTGCCGGCGATGCTCGTCCTGGGCTCACCCGTGGACGCGACGGCCAGGGAGACCGTGAGCGTTTTCGTCGCCATCGTGCTGATGTCGCTCTATGTCGCAGCGCTCGCCTTCACAAACATCACGCACGCGCATCTATTTCACGCGCCGGAGAGCGGAGAGACCGCGACCTGGTCGAGCAGGGCGGCGCTCCTTGTGCTGACGGTCGCTGCGCTCGCCGTGGGGCTCGAGTCGGATCTCCTTGTGAATTCGCTCCATTCCGCGATCAGCGCGCTCAGGATCCCGACCGTCTTCGTCGGCCTGATCCTGATCCCGGTCATCGGCAACGCCGCCGAGCACGCGTCGGCGATCTTCTTCGCGCTCAAGAACAAGCTCGACATCACCGTCGAGATCGCCGTCGGCTCGTCGACGCAGGTGGCGATGTTCGTGGCCCCGCTGCTTGTCTTCGTCAGCCTGTTGACCGCTCACCCGATCGACTTCGTTTTCACGGGCTTCGAGATCGGCATCGTCGCCCTCGCGACGCTGATCGTGACGGTGACCTCGCGGGATGGAGAGACGAACTGGCTCGAGGGGGCTCAGCTCCTGGGCGCGTACCTGATCATCGCGGTGACCGCCTTCTTCATCGCCGCCTAGACTCACGGCTATGCCGGACGTACGGGACAGCTTCTCGAAGGTCGCGGCAAACTATTCGAAGTCTGCCTTTCACGCATCCTCCGTGCGGCTGCAGGAGGTCGTCGAACTCGTGGGGCCCAAGCGAGGCGACCTCGCGCTGGACGTCGCAACCGGGACGGGGAACACAGCGTTCGCGCTGGCGCCGCACGTCAGACGGGTCGTCGGCCTTGACCTCACGCGCGAAATGCTCGCTGAGGCCCAGCGCGTGGCGGCCGAACGTTCGATCGGCAACGTCGACTGGGTGATCGGCGACGCCGCGCATCTGCCTTTTCAGAACGACACGTTCGATGTCTACGTCGTGCGCGCAGCCCCGCACCATTTCCTGGACGTCGACGCCTTCCTCGCCGAGGCGTACCGCGTGCTGAAGCCCGACCGCGACGCCGCCTTCGTCGACTGCGCTCCGCCACTTCCGGCGCGTGACGTGCTGCATGAGGTCGAGCTGCGTCGCGATCCTTCTCATGTCCTCTCTCTGACCGTCGACGAGTGGGTTGCGAAACTCGGCAGGGCCGGCTTCGAGGTCGAAACGGCCCAGGCTCGTGAGCTCGATTGGAACTACGAAGAGTGGATGGGGAACATGGCCATCGGCGCAGAACTTTCCGCCGAGCTCGCCGCGCTGATCGAATCGGCTGAGGGGGAGGCTCGCGCACAGCTTCACCCGGAGCGGCGCGAGGGAAAGCTGTTCCATGCCTACTGGCACGCCTTGATCCGGGCTCACAAACCGAGTCGGTGAGCCGGGTCTTCGCCGACGGCGAGCAGATCGTGCTGGTGGACAAGGTGGGGAGGCGCCATCGGGTCCGGCTCCGCGTGGGCGAGAGGCACTCGATCCATTCGGGGCTCATTGAGCACGACGACCTCATCGGCCGCCCGGAGGGGATCGTCGTGTCAACCCAGCTCGGCGCCCGCCTCCTGGCGGTGCGTCCGACGTTCGCCGAGCAGGTCACCGGCCGCCGCAGGCAGACCCAGCCCATCTACCCCAAGGACCTCGGCGCCATCCTCATCGGTGCCGATATCCACCCCGGGGCGCGAGTCCTAGAGGCGGGCGCCGGGACTGGAGCGTTGACGCTTGCGGCGTTGCGCGCCGTCGGGCCGACCGGCGCGGTCGTGAGCTATGAGATTCGCGAAGAGTTCCTGGAGGCGGCCAAGCGCGCGATCGTGGACACGCTAGGGGCGCTTCCGGAGAACCTGACCCTCAAGCTCGGCGACATCTACGCCGGGGTCGAGGAGAGCGAGATGGACCGTGTCCTGCTGGACCTGGCCGAGCCGTGGCAGGCCGTTCCGGCTGCGAAATCGGCCTTGCGGGCGGGGGGAATCCTGTTCGCACACTGCCCGAACGTCTCCCAGGTGCAGCGCCTGTTCGACTGCCTGCGCGAGATGCGAGGCTTCGGGATGCTGGAAGCGTTCGAGCTCCTGCAGCGGGGATGGACGGTGAGGGGTCGCAGCATGCGGCCATCCCACCGCATGGTGGCCCACACCGGCTTCCTATGCTTCGCGAGGCGGCTGGCCCAGGACGACCTCTTCGAACCCGAAGGCGAGGGCTTCAGGTAACCCTTCGAGCAGACCGGCCGTTTCATCTGCATGGGGCGGCGCGTCCTACAAATCGTCCTTTTCCTCGTCTCAGCAGCGGTCACGGTAGCGGTCTTCGCCGTCGCCCCTTTGATTCTTGGCGGCGCGATCCTGGTGCTCGCGGGAGATCAGCCGCATTCATGCGGTGGGGGATGAGAGCGAACTAGGATTTCCTCGATATGAGCGGCGGGCACGCGCCTATCCAGGTCACGGTCACCGGCGCGGCAGGCCAGATCGGCTATTCGCTCCTCTTCCGGATCGCCTCCGGCCAGATGTTCGGTGCCGACCAGCCGATCGTGCTCCGCCTCCTGGAGGTCGAGCCGGCCATGAAGTCGCTGGAAGGCGTGGCCATGGAGCTCGACGATTGCGCCTTTCCGTTGCTGGCGGGGATGGAGCTGACGAGCAAGGCGGAGGAGGGATTCGAAGGCGCGAACTGGGTCCTGCTCGTCGGTGCCGCGCCGCGCAAACAGGGCATGGAGCGAAGCGACCTGCTGACGGTCAATGGCAGCATCTTCGGGCCACAGGGCGTGGCGATCCAGAAGAAGGCGGCCTCCGACGTTCGGATCCTGGTCGTGGGCAATCCGTGCAACACCAACTGCTACATCGCGCGCATGAACGCGCCGGAGCTCCCCGCCGAGCGCTGGTTCGCGATGACCCGCCTCGACGAGAACAGAGCCCGGACGCAGATCGCGAAGAAGGCTAAGGTGCCGGTCGCCGCCGTCACGAACATCGGCGTCTGGGGGAATCATTCGACCACGCAGTACCCTGACGCGGCCAACGCGCGGATCGCCGGCCTGCCGGTGTTCGAGGTCATCTCCGACCACGGATGGCTCAAAGGCAAGTTCGTGGAGACGATCCAGAAGCGGGGCGCGGCGGTGATCGAGGCACGAGGAGCGTCCTCGGCCGCATCTGCGGCCAACGCGGTCATCGATTCGGTCGTGAGCATCCGCGAGCCGACTCCATGGGGCGACTGGCATTCGCTCGGGGTGGTCAGCCACGGGGAGTACGGAGTGCCGGAAGGGCTGCAGTTCGGCTTTCCCGTCCGTTCGGATGGCGACCACTGGGAGGTCGTGCCGGACCTCCACCACGATGACGACGCCTGGAAGCGGATTCGGGTCACCACGAAGGAGCTCTTGCAAGAGCAGGAGATGGTCAAGGCGCTCATCCCGCCACCGCAGGCCCCGGAGGGGACAGGGACCTAAGCCCCTCCCAAATCCCTCTCCGCGATGGGGGAGAGGGTGCCGGTGCCTCAACCTATCCTTGGGTCAGTGAGCATCACGCTCGACCGTCATTCCTATCCTTTCACCGCGATCGTCGGCCAGGAGTCGATGAAGCTCGCGCTCATCCTCAACGCCATCGTGCCGACAATCGGTGGCGTCCTGATCCGGGGCGAAAAGGGGACGGGCAAGTCGACGGCGGTTCGGGCGCTGGCGCGGCTGCTGCCGGAGCATGACGTCGTCGAGGGCTGCCACTTCGGCTGCGACCCGACCGACCAGGATGCGCTGTGCGCCGACTGCAGGGCGCGCCTGAAGGCCGTGGGCACGCTGCCGCACCACAAGCGCCGCATGCGGGTGGTCGAGCTTCCGATCAACTCCTCCGAGGATCGCGTCGTGGGCACGATCGACATCGAGGCGGCCCTGCGCTCGGGAGCCAAGCGGTTCGAGCCGGGCGTCCTGGCCGAGGCGAACCGCAACATCCTCTACGTCGACGAGGTCAACCTGCTCGATGACCACCTGGTCGACGTGCTGCTCGACGCCGCGGCAATGGGCGTCAACGTCATCGAGCGCGAGGGCGTCTCCTTCAGCCACCCCTCGCGATTCATCCTCGTGGGCACGATGAACCCGGAAGAGGGCGAGCTGCGACCTCAGCTTCTCGATCGCTTCGGACTGTGCGTCGACGTGGAGGGGATCCGCGACCCCGACGAGCGCGTCCTGATCGCCGAGCGCGACGCCGCATTCAAGCGCCGGGAGCACGAGTTCACCAACGAGTTCGCGGCGGCGGACAGCAACCTGTCTCGCGCCCTGGGGGAAGCCATCGGCCGCGTCAAGGACGTGCGCGTGACGGCGGGCCACGCGCGTCTTATCTCCTCTATCTGTGTCGAGGCGGACGTGCTCGGCCATCGCGCCGATGTCGTCATGGACCACGCGGCAAGGGCGCTGGCCGCGTACCGCCGGCATGGGTCGCCCAGTCGCGAGGATATCTACGACGCCGCATCGCTCGCCCTCGCGCATCGGGCGAGGCAGCCGGTGCGTCGCGACCAGGACGAGCCGACGGCGCCGGAGCATGGGGAGGAGAAGGAGGGCTCGCAGCCGTCCGACTCGGACTCCGCCGAGCCGCAGGCGTCGGATACGGAGGCGAGCTCAGAGGCGAGCGCCGAGCAGACCGCGAGCGCCGCCGAGACGGGCCAGCAATCGGCCGGCGCGGATACCGGAGTCACCACCGGTGGCTCGAGCGGCAATGAATCAGCCCCTGAGGCGCTCCAGATGTTCAACCTGCGGCGCATCGACCTGCCCCGCCAGCGGCGCGTCCGCAAGCAAGGCGGCAAGCGTGCCGCGAGCCAGACGCCGGACCGTCGAGGTAGATACGTTCGCGCCGAACCGAAGGAAAAGGTGAGCGACCTGGCCATCGACGCCACCGTCCGCGCCGCCGCGCCCCTGCAGAGAGAGCGGGGACGGCAGCACGGGGAGCGCCTGATGCTGGAGCGCCAGGACCTGCGCCAGAAGGTGCGGGAGCGCAAGGTCGGTAACCTCATCGTCTTCGTGGTCGATGCGTCCGCCTCGATGGACGCGGAGCAGCGCATGGCCGCGACCAAGGGCGCCATCCTCTCCTTGCTCCAGGACGCTTACGTCCGTCGCGACCGCGTCGCGGTTGTGATCTTCAAGAACCGAACGGCAGAGGTCGTGCTGCGACCCACTTCCAGCGTCTCCCTGGCTCGGCGCAGGCTCGAACGATTGTCGGTGGGCGGCACCACACCGCTCACCCATGGCCTGATGGCCGGCTACAAGGTCGTCAAGACCGAGCTCTTGCGCGATCCGACGATCCGGCCCCTGCTGGTGCTGATCAGCGACGGCCGCGGCAACATCTCGATGTTCAAGGAAGAGCCGCTGGTGGAAGCGCAGAAAGTCGCGGCCTTGATCGACGCCGAGGACATCGACGCGCTGGTCATCGACTCGGCCCGCGACTACAGCCACCTGCCGTCGGTCCAGCACCTGGCGCGCGTCGCGCCGATGTACCAGACGTATGCGATCAACGCCTGTGCTGACCTCGCTGAGCGGATGGGAGCGCACTATTACGGGCTCTATGACCTTTCCAGGGACGAGATCGCCACGGCGGTGGAGCGGGAGCTCGGCCGCGGCCGGTAGCCTGCGCGCCCTCGCAGTGGCGGCGCTCTTGATCGGTGCGTGCGGCTCGTCGCAGACGGGTTCCGTCGTCAGCCCCACGCCGACACCGACGGTGCAGGCGAGTCCGACGCCATCGCCCACCTCCACGAGCGATGAGACCCCCATCGCGCAGCAGGTGCTCCCGCCGGCGCAGGACCCTCCGCTGGCGATGCTGTGCTCCAAACCGATCGCGGCGGCGGCGGACGGCAACGCGACGCCGCTTTTCTGCAGCAGCGGCGCCGTCAACGTGCTGGCCTGGAAGTTCTACGCCGACATCAGCGCGAGCATCCTGGGCCTCGGCTTGAATCCCAGTCCAGAGCAGCCCAAGTCGGCCATGTGCGACGACATCGCGCACAACGGGGCAAACCGGTCGGAAGAGGTCAACGGCTACAAGCTGGCGGCTGCTTACTACGGATGGACCTTCGCCCTGGACCCCGCGAAGGTGACTTGCCAATGAGCGTCGGTACTATCTAGCTGCCCATGGCACTCGACCGCTACTCCTACCCGTTTACCGCGATCGTCGGCCAGGACGAGATGAAGCTCGCCCTGGTCTTGAACGCGATCAATCCGACCATCGGCGGCGTGCTGATACGAGGCGAGAAAGGCACGGGCAAATCGACCGCGGTGCGCGCGCTGGCGCGTCTCCTGCCAGAGCAGCAGGTCGTCGAAGGCTGCCACTTCGGCTGCCATCCGGACGACCCCGAGGACTGGTGCGCCGACTGCCGTGCGCGCTCGATCGGCGGTGCGCTGCCGGTCGCGACGCGCCGGATGCGGGTGGTGGAGCTTCCAATCAACGCGTCCGAAGACCGCGTCGTCGGAACCATCGACCTGGAGGCGGCCCTGAAAGAGGGGTCGCGCCGCTTCGAGCCAGGTGTGCTGGCCGAGGCGAACCGCAACATCCTCTACGTCGATGAGGTCAACCTCCTCGACGACCACATCGTCGACGTCTTGCTCGATGCGGCGGCGATGGGCGTCAACACAGTGGAGCGCGAGGGCGTCTCGGTCTCACACCCGTCTCGCTTCATCCTGGTCGGCACGATGAACCCCGAAGAGGGGGAGCTCCGACCTCAGCTGCTCGACCGTTTCGGGCTGTGCGTCGACGTCGAGGGCATCCGCGACCTCGACCAGCGCGTCGCCATCGTCGAGAAGCGCGCAGTGTGGGAGGACGACCCGAATCTCTTCTACCAGCAGCACGCCGAGTCCGAGCAGTCGGTGAGGGGCCAGATCGCGGAGGCGATCGGGACCTTTCCCGAGGTCACCCTCCCTCGCGAGATCCTGCGCCTGATCGCGCAGATCTCGATCGCGCTGGAGGTGGACGGGCACCGCTCCGACCTCGTTTGCGCCCGTGCCGCACAGGCCAAGGCCGCCTACGACAGCGCGGATGAGGTCGACATCAGCCACGTCGGCGACGTGGCCGAGATGGTCTTCGCCCACCGCGTCCACTCGGTGCCATTCGGCAAGGGTGGACCGAACCTCGGCGAAGTAATCTCCCGGATGGTGGGCCAGGGCTAACCCGGATAGTCCGGACTATCTGCGGTTTGCTTCGGACTCGAGCTCGGTTCGTCCGGACTATCCGTACGGGTCGGTGACGAAGTTAACGCGCGGAGGCGCGCCACCCGCCTTCTAGACTGGAGCGCCAGTGCAGGAACCTTCCTTTCAACCCAGGCGCGCCGCGGAGCTTCTCGACCGCGTCGAAACCAACATCCATCGCGTCATCGTCGGCAAGGAGCGCGTCGTCCGGCTGGCGCTGGCTGGGCTCGTCTCGGGCGGTCATGTTCTGCTGCAGGACCTCCCGGGCACAGGCAAGACGATGCTGGCGAGAGCGCTTGCCACATCGGTCGGCGGCACCTTCCGGCGCGTCCAGTGCACGCCAGACCTGCTTCCCTCGGACATCACGGGATCGAGCGTCTTCAATCAGAAAGATCTGAGCTTCGAATTCGTCGCCGGACCGATCTTTGCCAACATCGTGCTCGCCGACGAGATAAACCGCGCGACGCCGCGGACCCAGTCGGCCCTGCTCGAAGCGATGGGGGAGGGCCAGGTGACCGTCGAGGGCACCACTCGCATCCTCGAGCCCCCCTTCTTCGTCGTCGCGACGCAGAATCCCGCCGAGTTCCACGGCACATACCCGCTGCCCGAGTCTCAGCTCGACCGCTTCGTGCTGGCGGCCGAGATGGGTCCGCCGACGGATGCCGAAGCGCTGGAAGTGCTGGCCCGTAGGGAGCATGGCGACCCCATCGCCGAGCTGGCCCCGGTGATCGAAGTCCGCGAGGTCGTCGAGCTGCAGGAAGCCTGCCTTCGCGTCGTCGCGGCGCCGGCGATTCGCACCTACATCGTCGGGTTGCTGGACGCGATCCGCGCGCGTCCGGACGTCCTGTTGCCGGCGAGCATGCGGGCGGGTGTCTACCTGCAGCGCGCCGCTCAGGCGTGGGCCCTGTTCGAGGGTCGCGACTTCGTCCTTCCGGACGATGTCAAGCTGCTGGCCGCGCCCGTGATCGCGCACAGGCTGGGCATGCGCGGTCGCGGCAAGGCATCGGAGATGCTGACGGAGGTCGTCTCGGCACTGCCGATCCCTCCCCTGCGCCAGCACTGAAGAAAATGCGGTGAGGCCGACCTGGCGAGTTGTCGGAGCGCTCGCGCTGTGGCTGGTCCTCGAATGGTACGGCGCGACCTCAGAGGTATCGTGGCTGTTCCTGCTCGCCGCGTGGTTGTTGGCCCTTGTCGTCGCGTGCGGCGCGTACGCGCTGTGGAATCGCGCCGGGCTGACGCTCCACCTCGGCGTCGAGAGGTCGCGGCCCGCCGCTGATTCGCCGGCCGAGGCGCTGCCCGACTCCGTCCTGCGCACCAGTCCGCACGCGGCTCCCGTCTTCGAGAAGGACGCCCTCGACCTGGCGGTCGGACTCCGCACCAAGGGGGGAGCGCGCGGGCCCGCGTGGGTGAATGGCCTCATCAACGGCAAGCAGGTCAGGTTCGCGACTGGGGTCGTGCCCACGAAGGGCTGGACCCGAATGAAGGTCCTCAGCGAGCTGAGTCGAGGGCCTGTCGGAGCCAGCGACTGGACGATCGGGACAAGCGATCCCCTCGGTTTCTTTCGCGGCCGCCGGTCCTGTTCCGACTCCGAGGTTGCGCTGGTGCTCCCCCGGTTTGCCTCGCTCGCCGGCCGGCGCCAGGTCCGCGAGCTAGAGGCAAGCGCGGCGGCGCCGAGGGCGGGTTCCGGCAACGAGCTGTTCGGGATCCGCGAGTACCGGCCGGGCGACTCGCTTCGGCGCATCCATTGGCGTTCGAGCGCGCGCCGGGGCGAGCTGGTGGTACGCGAGTACGAGCCACCCGGCCTGCAAACACTCGCCATCTACCTCGACCCCGCGCCGCCCTCAGACGAGACTGCCGACCAGATCGCACGCATCGCGGCCTCGGAGGCGTGGGACTGCATCCGCGAGGGCGGCCGGGTGGTCCTGTGGGCACCGGGGCTGGAGCCGTCGGGGTCGCCACGCGATCTCTGGACTCAGCTGGAGTGGCTGGCCAGATATCCGAAGCTCCCCTCCGCCGGCTTCGCCGGCACCACCCCGGCGGGCGGGGAGATGGAAGTGGTGGTCATCACCGCAGCCTCGAATCCGGAATTGTTAGAGGCGGTCGAGAGATCGAGAAAACGCCGCGGTTGGGTCGTCGGGGATGCGGTCATCGACACCGACATGTCAATCGAGCGGGTTGGCACCGAGTGGCCGCTTCCTTGAGCCGCCGGTTGCGGCTCCCGCCATCGCCCATAGAGCAGTCGATCGAAGCGCGAGCATTCGTGTTCTCGGGATTTGCCGTCGCCGTGCTCGGGATCGTTCTCTACGGCCAGGACTACCTCGTGCCGGTGGCCGGGATGGCGGCTGCCGCAGCAGGTCACGTAGTCAGCTACCGGGAGCGAAACCAAAAGCGGGAGTTCTGGCGCCAGGTCTTCCTGGCTGCGATGGTCTTCGGCGCGCTGTTCTACGTCATCGCCGACTCCTCGCTTGCGCTTTTCGGCGGCATCCTGCCACAGGCGAACTTCGCGATCCTGCTCGTGGCGGTGACGAGCTTCGATCTGAAGACTCGCCGCAACTGCTATTCGAGCCTGTGGATCAGCCTCGCCATCGTCTACCTGGCCGCGGTGTACGCCTGGGACTACACCTTCGGCGTCCTGCTCGCGGCGTGGACCGTGTGCGTCGGGGGCTTCTGGATGGCATCCCATCTGAAGCGCATGAACGCCGATATGCAGGGGCCGGTGCGCGCGATAGCGGTGCTCCTGGTCGCGGCGTTCGCGGGCGGCGTCGCCTGGTTCATCGTGGTGCCGCAACCCGCAGGGGTGCCGGTATCCCCGCTCATCATCTCCCTGCCCAACTTCACGGCGTTCAAGGGAGACATCGCAAGCCCCGCGCTTCCGCTCGTGCAGCTGACAGGCGATCCGTCCGGAGCCACGAGCAGCGTCGACCTCCACTTCCGCGGAAGGTTGGGGGACGCGCCGGTGATGTACGTTCGCACCGGGGCACCCGCCTACTGGCGGGGCCTGGTTTTCGATCTGTATCGCGACGGCGCATGGACGGCGTCCAACTCGGGTTATCGCGAGATGCCGCCCTTCGTGCCGCCTCGTTTTCTGCCTCCGGCGCCACCGCACAACCTCGGCACGTTCGTGCAGACGTTTCGCGTGCTGCGTCCGCTGCCTGGCGTCATCAACGCCGCGTATCCGATCGAGAGCCTTTACGCGCCCGTGGCGGCGCTCCGGGAAGACCTGTACGGGACATTCCACACGCCGGACCAGCTGCGTCCCGGCCAGACCTACTCCGTCGTCTCCTACCTTCCCGATCTATCACCGGACGCGCTTCGGGCCGACGAGAATCCGACAAGCCTGCCCGCCAACAACCTTGCGTATCTCGACACCGGCGGATTGTCAGCGCAGGGAAGGCTCCTCGCCCGGCAGGTGACCACGGGCGCGACGAACCCGTTTGACGTCGTGATGGCGTTGACGAGCTATCTCCAGGGCCATTACAAATACACGCTCGACCTTCCCCGGGTGCCTGCTGGCCGCGACCCTGTCGATTGGTTTCTGTTCGACGTCAAGACCGGCTACTGCGAGCAGTTCGCCACGGCCGCGACGCTGATGCTCCGCAGCCTGGGCATCCCCGCTCGCCTCGCGACCGGTTACTCGACCGGCGACTATGACCCCGTGTTGAACCAGGCGGTCGTGCGCGAACACGACGCCCACGCGTGGGTCGAGGTGTGGTTCGGCGGACATGGGTGGGTGCCGGTCGACCCGACGCCGGGCGTGGATCCGCTCGCGGCGACGCGCTTTCCCAGCCACTGGGCGGGGGGTGGAATCGCGCGATTGATACCGCACCTCAGCATCGGCGCACCGGCGGCCGCTCTCGGCTCGCTCGGAGTCCTGGCCGTGATCCCTCCGGCGATTGCGATCAGCCTGGTCATCGTCCTCGCGTACGCCTGGCTTCGCCGCCGCCGCCCCAATATCGGCACGCGAGCAGCTCATGGAGAGAACGAGCTGTTGCGCCTTTACGAGAAGGTGCAGCGGCGTTTGCGACGGCGCCGCGCGCCCCCCGAGACACCGCTCGAATACCAGGTCGCGATGCAGGCCGCGCTTCTCCGTGAATTGACCGACGCGGTCAATGAAGGCGCGTACGCGGGACGCTGGCCTGATCCGCCGCGGGTGCGCGAGCTCGCCCAGGGGATCGAGCGGATATCCTGAGTTTGTGGTCCAAGCCCTAAAAACAACGGGCGCCGAAAAGGTTCGGTGGAATCTCACCGACCTTTTCACATCACCGGACGACCCGAAGATCGAGGCGACCCTCAAGGACGCGCTGGAACGCGCGAAGGCATTCGAGGCGAAGTACAGGGGCAAGGTGACAAGCCTCGAGCCGAAAGAGTTCGCCGCCATGATGCGCGAGCTGGCGGACTACGAAGAGGAATCCGCCAGACCAGAGGTCTACGCCTACATGCTTCACAGCCAGGACACTCAAGACCACCCCGCGGGCCGTCTCCTGGCGCGGGTGCGCGAAGCCGGTGCGGAGCGCGGCAGCCACATGGTGTTCATCTCGTTGGAGCTGGCGCAGATCAGCGACGAGCAGGCGGCGATGCTGTACGCCGATCCCGACTCGGCGACCTACCGCCACACCGTCGAGGAGGCGCGGAAGTTCCGACCGCACCAGATGTCGGAGCCGGAAGAGCGGGTCCTCACGGACTTCAGCCCTGTCGGCACCGGTGCCTGGGTGAGGTTGTTCGAGGAGCTGTGCGCGCGAATCCAGGTCGAGGTCGACGGCCAGGAGCTCGCGCTCGACCAAGCCTTGAACTTGCTCCGCGAACCCGATCGCGACGTCCGTCGCAAGGCGAGCGGCGCGGTGACCGAGGCGCTTCGCGGCGACGTGCGCACGCGCGGCTACATCTTCAACGTGATCCTGCAGGAGAAGGCGATCGACGATCGCCTGCGGCACTTCCCATCGTGGGTCAGCTCGCGCAACCTGGCCAACGAGACTTCCGACGAGGCGGTCCAGGCCCTCGTCGACGCGGTGACCGGCCGCTACGACGTGTGCGTGCGCTACTACCGCGTCAAGCGCAAGCTGCTTGGCGTCGGCGACCTCCACGAGTGGGACCGCTACGCGCCGGTCAGCGACGTGACGCGCGACCTCACCTGGGACGAGGCGAAAGAGCTCGTGCTCGGCTCCTACAGCCGGTTTTCCAAGCGGGCCGGTTCGCTCGTCGAGGAATTCTTCAAGCGGGATTGGATCGACGCCCCGGTCGTGCCGGGAAAGGCCGGCGGGGCCTACTGCATGCCGGTGACGCCGCATCACCACCCGTACGTCCTGATGAACTTCACCGGCAAGCTGCGCGACGCGCTGACCCTGGCCCACGAGCTTGGCCATGGGCTTCACGACCGGCTGGCCTCGAAGCAGCACATCTTCGACTACCACCCGCCACTGACCCTGGCCGAGACCGCCTCGGTATTTGGGGAGGCGCTGACCTTCGATCGGATCATGGCCGAGGAGAAGGACCCGAAGATCCGGCTGGCCATGCTGTGCAACCAGGTGGAGGATGCGTTTTCGACCGTCTTCCGGCAGGTCGCATTCAACCGGTACGAAGACGCCAGCCACACGCTGCGCCGCAAGGAAGGTGAGCTGTCCGTGGAGCAGCTCGGCGACCTCTTCCAGGAGAAGCTCCAGGCGATGTTCGGCGACGCGCTGACTCTCACCGACGACCACAAGGTCTGGTGGAGCTACGTCGGCCACTTCCTGCACACGCCCGGATACGTCTACGCCTACGCGTTCGGCAACCTGCTCGCGCTGTCCGTCTACCACCGCTATCTCGAGCAGGGGCCGGGCTTCGTGGAGCAGTACCTGGAGTTCCTCGCGGCCGGAGGTTCGACCCGGCCGGACGAGCTCGTCAAGCGGATCGGCATGGACATCACAGACCCGGGTTTCTGGGATGCCGGCCTGAAGATCCTCGACGGAATGGTGACCGAAGTCGAGGGTCTGGCCGGTTCGTTCGTCGAACGACCGTAAACTTTTAACTCAAGTCCACGAAAAACCCCCGGATACGGGACCTTCGCACTTTCAAGTGCCAAGGAGTGACATGGCGGTCACCGAGACAATTGCGACCACGGATCTCGAGTTCGCGCGCCAGCTAGGCCAGCAGCTGCGGGTCGACTCGATCCGCTGCAGCACGGCGGCGGGGTCTGGCCACCCGACGTCATCGATGTCGGCCGCAGACCTCATTGCGGTGCTCCTGAGCAGGTACCTGCAGTACGACTGGAGCAAGCCAAAGGACGCGAACAACGATCACCTGATCTTCTCCAAGGGTCACGCGTCGCCGCTGTGCTACGCCATGTTCAAGGCCGCGGGGGCCATCACGGACGCCGAGCTGATGACCTTCCGCAGGTTTGGCTCGCGCCTGCAGGGCCATCCGACGCCGGCGATCCCGTGGGTCGACGTGGCGACAGGTTCGCTCGGCCAGGGGCTGCCGATCGGGGTCGGCGTCGCGCTGGCCGGCCAGTACCTCGACAAGCTGCCGTTTCACGTCTGGGTCCTGTGCGGCGACTCCGAGCTTGCCGAGGGCTCGATCTGGGAGGCCATCGACAAGGCCGGTCACTACAAGCTGGCCAATCTGACCGCGATCTGGGACATCAACCGGCTTGGGCAGCGTGGCGAGACCGAGTACGGCTGGCACCTGGACACCTATCGCCGCCGCGTCGAAGCGTTCGGCTGCTACCCGATCGTGATCGACGGGCACGATCTCGCCGCGATCGACCGCGCATTCGGGGAGGCCCTCTCGAACACCGACAAACCGACCGTGATCATCGCCAAAACGATCAAGGGCAAGGGATTCTCCGAGATCGAGAACAAGGACGGCTGGCATGGCAAGGCGCTGCCGCCGGACATGGCGGAGAGGGCCATCAAGGAGCTCGGCGGGATCAAGAACCTGAAGGTCAAAACTCAAAAGCCCGAGCGCGGCGCTCCCGCGGCCCGGCGGCCCGCGGCCGCAGAACCCGTCCTGCCGACGTACAAGAAGGACGAGAAGGTCGCCACCCGCAAGGCATACGGCGATGCGCTGCTCGCGCTGGCGGCGATCCCCGAGGTGGTCGCGATGGACGGCGAGGTGTCCAACTCAACGCACGCCGACGAGTTTGCCAAGGCGCATCCCGACCGCTTCTTCGAGATGTGGATCGCGGAGCAGCAGCTGGTCGCGACGGCTGTGGGAATGAGCGTCCGTGGATACAAGCCTTTCGTCTCAACCTTCGCCGCGTTTTTCAGCCGCGCTTACGACTTCATACGGATGGCGGCAATCTCGCAGGCCAACATCCGGCTCGCGGGCTCTCACGCCGGGGTCGAGATAGGCCAGGACGGGCCCTCGCAGATGGCCCTCGAAGATCTGGCCTCGATGCGCGCGATCCACGGGTCGACCGTTCTCTATCCATCCGACCCGAACCAGGCAGCCAGGCTGACCCGGATCATGGCCGACACTCCTGGCGTCGTCTTCATGCGCACCACGCGTGGCGCGTACCAGACGCTTTATGGGCCCAATGAGACGTTCAAGGTGGGCGGCTCGAAGGTGGTGCGCCAAAGCCCGAAGGACAAGGTGACTCTCATCGGGGCGGGCGTCACGCTCCACAATTGCCTGGCAGCGGCCGACGCGTTGGCCGCGAAGAAGATTCCGGCTCGGGTCATCGACCTCTACTCGGTCAAGCCCGTCGACGTGAAGACGCTCCGCGAGGCGGCGCGCGTGACGAAGGGTCGTTTTGTGATCGTCGAAGACCACTACCCGGAGGGCGGCCTGGGCGCCGCGGTGCTCGAGGCTCTCGCTGCCGACCCCGCTCCGCGCGTCGCGCACCTTGCCGTGAAAGGACTGCCCGAGTCCGGCAAGCCAGAAGAGCTGATGAACGCTGCCGGCATCTCCAGCCGGCACATCGTCGCCGCGGCCACGAAATTGGTGCAAGCGAAATGATGGCTACGACAACAGTCCGCAAACCCACTCCGATCAAGGAGCTGCGTGAGATCGGGCAATCGCTGTGGCTGGACAACATCCGCCGCCAGCTGATCAGCTCGGGCGAGCTGGCCCGCTTGCGCGACGAGGGGATCACCGGCGTCACGTCCAACCCGACGATCTTCGAAAAGGCCGTCAGCGGCTCGACCGACTACGACGAAGCCATGGTCGAGCTGGTTCGCGCCAAGAAGAAACCTGCCGACATGCTGTGGGACTTGATGATCGAGGACGTGCAGGCGGCTGCCGATGTCTTCCGGCCCGTGTACGACCGGACCAAGGGCAAGGACGGATTCGTGAGCATCGAAGTCGGGCCCACCATCGCCAACAGCACGCGGGCGACGATCAAATTCGCGGAGTACCTCCACGATCGCTGCGAGCGGCCCAACGTGATGGTCAAGATTCCGGCCACCAAGGAAGGTTTGCCGGCCATCGAGGACCAGATCGCCAAGGGCAACAACATCAACATCACGTTGATCTTTGCCGTCGAGCGCTACGACGAGGTCGTGGAGGCTTACCTCTCCGGCCTGGAGAAGCTGCACAAGGATGGAGGCGACCTCAGCAAGGTCGCGAGCGTGGCGAGCTTTTTCGTGAGCCGGGTCGACACGAAAGTGGACAAGCAGCTGACTGAGAAGAGCAACACCGTCTCGGACCCCAAGCAGAGGGAAACGCTGGAGCGCCTTTACGGCAAGGCTGCCATCGCCAACTCGAAGATGGCCTACGAGCACTACAAGGCGCATTTCGCCGGCCCGCGGTGGGACCGACTAAAGAAAGCCGGCGCGCGCACGCAGCGATGCCTTTGGGCGAGCACGTCGACGAAGGATCCCCGCTACCCCGACACGTACTACGTCGAAGAGCTCATCGGACCGGACACGGTCGACACGGTTCCTCCCGCCACGCTAGCCGCCTTTCGCGAGCACGGCGAGGTCCGCCGCAGCCTGGACGAGAACGTCGAGCTGGCCAGGCGCCAGCTGAAGCAGCTGGCGGAGATCGGCGTTGACCTCGACCAGGTCACCCGCGAGCTCGAGGTGGAAGGCGTCGCGTCATTCACGAAATCGTTCGAGAGCCTGCTCGGCGCACTCGAGAAGAGCGCGAAGGACATTCGGGCCGGCAAGGGCCCCCGCCAGTGGTACAGCCTCGGCAGGCTCCAACCCGCCGTCGACGCACAGGTCGCGAAGCTGCAGAAGGACGACGCTCCTCGCCGCCTGTGGGCCAAGGACTCGACGCTGTGGACCGCCGACCCCGCGAAACGCCAGGAGATCCACGACCGCCTCGGATGGCTCGACGTCGGGGAGAAGATGCTCGAGAAGGCGGCTGAGTTCCGAGATCTCGCCCGGCAGGGCCGAGCCATCACCGACGTCGTCCTCCTCGGCATGGGCGGCTCGAGCCTCTGCCCCGACGTGCTGCGGCACACGTTCGCCGCGGCCAAGGGTCATCCCAGGCTGCACGTCCTTGATACGACCGACCCGGCGACGATCCTGGCAGTGCGTTCCAAGATCAAGATCGCCACGACGCTTTTCATCGTCGCATCGAAATCGGGCGAGACCACCGAGACGCTTTCCCACTTCGCGTATTTCTGGGACCAGACGAAGGGAAAGAGCAAGCAGTTTGCCGCGATCACGGACCCCGGGACTTCGCTCGAGAAGCTGGCGAAAGAGCGCTCGTTCCGCTGGATCTTTTCCAACCCGCCGGACATCGGTGGCCGCTACTCCGCGCTCTCCTACTTCGGCCTGGTGCCGGGCGCGTTGATAGGCGTCGACGTCGTCGAGATGTTAGAGCGGGCCGTCGAGATGGAGCACTCATGCGCGGATTCGGTGCCGGTCGAAAACAATCCCGGCATCTGGCTCGGCGCTGTGATGGGCCGCCTCGCGACCCAGGGACGCAACAAGGTCACGCTCATCGCGTCGCCGAAGGTAGCGACGTTCGGCTACTGGGTCGAGCAGCTGATCGCCGAGAGCACTGGCAAAGAGGGCAAGGGCATCGTCCCGGTGGAGGGCGAGCCGGTCGGCAAGCCTGCCGTGTATGGCGACGACCGCCTCTTCGTCTACATCCGGCTGGACGCGGACCCACCCAATCGCGCCGTCCAGGCGCTGGAGAAGGCGGGGCATCCGGTGGTCACGCTGACGCTGCGCGACAAACTGGATCTGGGCGGGGAATTCCTGCGCTGGGAGATCGCGACCGCGATCGCGGGCTCCATCCTGGGCATCGACGCCTTCGATCAGCCAAACGTGCAGGAGTCGAAAGACAACACCAGGAAGGTGCTGGCCACCTTCAAGAGCCGGGGCAAATTGCCCACGGCCGATACCGTGGCGGCGTCGAAGTCGAAGGCCGGCATCGCTTCTCTTCTCAAGCGGGCCAAGCGGGGCGCCTACTTCGCGATCATGGCCTACACGACGCGCACGCCAGGGTCCGAGGCCGCCATCGCCGCCATCCGCACAGCCGTGCGGGACAAGACCGGGATGGCCACCACCGCCGGCTACGGGCCTCGCTTCCTGCATTCCACCGGACAGCTGCACAAGGGCGGCCCGAAGACTGGCCTGTTCCTGCAGATCGTTCAAGAGGACGCACGCGACGTGCCGATCCCGGGCCAGCCTTACACCTTCTCCGTGCTGAAGCAAGCACAATCGCTCGGCGACATGCAATCTCTTTCGTCGCGCCGATTGCCGGTGCTGCGTGTGAACCTCGGCCGCGAGCCCGCCGCCGGCTGGCGGGCCTTGACCGCGGCCGTGAGGTCAGCGGTCCGGTGATGCGGGCACGCGCCACTCACCCCGACGGGGAGAGCGAGCGCTGATGGAGATCGGGTTCGTCGGGCTCGGCCGCATGGGCGGCAACATGACGCTGCGTCTGCTCAAGCGGGGTCACCGCGTGGTCGCCTTCGATCTCTCGGCCGAAGCCGTCAAGCGCCATGCGGCCGAGGGCGCCGTCGGGGCGAGCTCATGGGAGCACTTCGTCGGCGGCTTCGAGAGTCGGCCGCGGGTGATGTGGATCATGGTCCCCGCCGGAGACCCGACTACTCAGGCGATCAACACGCTGCTCGGGCTCGGCGACCCGGGCGACATCATCGTCGACGGCGGCAACACCAACTGGAAGGTCGCGCTAGCGGACTGCGCTCGCATCAAGGCCAAGGGCATGCATTACATGGACGCCGGCGTATCGGGCGGCATCTGGGGCCTGGAGTACGGCTACAGCCTTATGGTGGGCGCCGAACAAGCAATCTACGACCACTGCCTGCCGCTGCTGAAGGACCTGGCGCCGGATGACGGCGGATTGGTCCACACAGGACCCGAAGGCTCAGGCCATTTCGTCAAGATGGTCCACAACGGCGTCGAGTACGGCCTCATGCAGGCTTACGCGGAAGGCTTCCAGGTCATGAAGCTGTCCAAGTCGTTCCCCGGCATGGACATGCGTGCGATCGCCGAAGCGTGGCGGACGGGCAGTGTCGTGCGCTCCTGGCTGCTCGACCTGATCGCCCGCGGCCTGGCGCAGGATCCCGAGCTGACGGCCATCAAGGGCTGGGTCGAGGACACAGGCGAAGGACGCTGGACGGTGGAGACCGCGATCGAGGAGTCGGTGCCGACACCCATCATCGCGGAGTCCTTGTTCGCCAGGTTCCGCAGCCGGATGGAGAACACCTTCGGTGACCGGATGCTTGCAATGATGCGTGCGCAGTTTGGCGGCCACGCCGTGGTCAAGGATGCCGCGTCAGAGAAGTGAAGGTCGAGGAGGCCCCTAACCCGCTAGCCGAGGGTCTCCACGACTACCGGGTCGCCGATCCGGCCGTGATGGTCATATTCGGAGCCACCGGTGATCTCAGCGGCCGCAAGCTCCTGCCCGCTCTGTACAACCTCGCCAAGCAACGCTCGCTGCCCGCGGGTTTTGCGGTTGTCGGCGCGGCGATGGCCGATATGAGCGACGATGCGTTCCGCAAGCACGCCTCGGAGAAGATCCATCAGTTCTCGAGGACCCAGCCGATCGACGACCGCGTCCTGGAAGCGTTTCTCTCCGCCGTGTCTTACGTCAACGTCGATTTCAGCAAGCAAGAAGACTTCAAGGCTCTGGCGCAGAAGTTGCAGGAGCTCGACGACACGCGGCACATTCCCGGTAACCGAATCTTCTACTGCGCGACCCCTCCGCCGACGTATTCGCTGATCGCGACGCAGATTCAGACGGCTGGCCTGGCGACCGGTGGAGGGTTCCACCGCATCGTCGTGGAGAAACCGTTTGGAACGGACTTGAAGTCGGCGCGTGAGCTGACCCAGACGCTGCAGAAGACATTTCCCGAGGACGCGGTCTTCCGGATCGACCACTACCTCGGCAAAGAGACCGTCCAGAACATCCTTGCTTTTCGCTTTGCCAACTCGATTTTCGAGCCGGTGTGGAACACCAACCTGATCGACTCGGTGCAGATCACGGTCGCGGAGGAGATTGGAATCGAGAACCGCGGCGCTTACTACGAACGAGCCGGCGCGATGCGCGACATCATCCAGAACCATGCCCTCCAGCTGGTCACGTTGACCGCGATGGAGCCGCCGCTGGCATTCGAGGCCAACGTCGTGCGTGACGAGAAGGTCAAAGTCCTCCGGGCCATCCGACCCTTGATCGGTGAGGAGATCGAGGAGTCGACGGTGCGCGGCCAGTACACGAAGGGCTGGGTGCTCGGCGAGCAGGTGCCAGGCTACCGCGAGGAGCCGAACGTCGCGCCCGATTCGCAGACAGAGACCTTCGCGGCACTGCGTATCTTCATCGACAATTGGCGCTGGGCGGGCGTTCCGTTCTACATCCGCGCCGGCAAGCGATTGCCGAAGCGCGTGACCGAGATCCGGATCCAGTTCAAGCGTCCGCCCCACCTGACGTTCGGTCGCGAGGCGATGAAAGAGGTCGACCCCAACGCCATCACGCTTCGCATCCAGCCCGAAGAGGGAATCTCGCTCAAATTCGGCGCCAAGGTTCCGAGCGCGGGGTTGCGGATCCGAAGCGTGACCATGGACTTTCAGTACATGACGTCGTTTCTCGTCGAGGCGCCGGAGGCTTACGAGCGGCTGTTGCTCGACTGCATGATCGGAGACCCGACTCTTTTCACGCGCGCCGACGAGGTCGAAGCCGCCTGGCAGCTCATCGATCCGATCGAGGAATCGTGGCGCAACGGCAGGCCGCCGCTGGGCATGTACCCTGCGGGCACATGGGGTCCCGACGCGGCGACTCGGCTCCTTCAGGCGGACGGGCGGGAGTGGCACCGCCCGTGAGCACGACGGTGTCTACCGAAACAGGGCCCGTCTGGCATGGCGCAGACGTGACCATGCGCGACGTGCTCGGCGCGCTGGGCGACATCCGCGACAAGTTCGCCCGCGCGGAGGCGGGCGACGACGACCACGTACATCCCCGCAACTGCGTGATGACGCTCGTAGGCGTCGCCGCGAATGAGGCCGACGAGCGGCTTGCGCAGCGGACCTGCCTGGTCATCGGGAAACAGCACCCGGCGCAGGCGATCGTCATCCGCGAGGAGGCGGCGATTCGCGGACGCCACCTCGAAGCCTGGATTGACACTGATGTGCAGCGGCCAGCGATCGCCTGCGCCATTGAGTGCGAGATCATCACCCTTCACGTTCGGGGGGCCGCGGCAGACCACCTCGATGCACTGGTCGATCCCCTGCTGGTCAGCGGCGTGCCCACCTACCTGTGGTGGACGGGCAACCCTCCGTTTCGCAAGAAGGAGCTTCTCGATGCCCTGCGGGTTTGTGACGGCCTCGTGGTCGACTCGGCCAAATTCGACGAGCCGTACACGTCATTTCTCGGCCTGGCGCGGCTGCTGAAGGTCGCGCACCATCGGCTAGGCCTCGCTGACCTTCAGTGGTCGCGCCTGCGGCCCTGGCGGGAGACGATCGCGCAATTCTTCACGCCGGTCGACCGCCGCGCTTTCCTGACCGGAATCTCGGAGATCGGGGTCGACTACGCGGGCCAGGGGAGGGGCAACCGGATCGCGGCGGCGCTCATCACAGGCTGGATCGCCGGGACGCTGGGCTGGAAGCTGGTGCGGGCCGTCGCGGGTCAAGGCGGCGTCGTGATGGCTGAGTACAAGGCCGGCGGACGTTCCGTCGAGGTCAACTTCCGGTCGGTAAGCAAGGATCATCTTGCTGCCGGCGAGGTCGGTGCGGTCCGCATCGCGGGCTCCTCCGGCGGCATGACGTTCCGGCTGACCGTGCAGCACGATCCTGAGCGAAGGCGCCTTCAACCCGACCTCGCCTACCGCACCTTTCATCCGACGGGTGGGGAGGACGACGCCGGACTCGAGCTGGCCGCTCGGCGCGCCGAATGGCATCGCGACGTGCTGCACGAGAACCGTGAGTCACTTCATCACACCGCGACTGGCGACGCGCCCGGGGAAAGCCGCCCATCGCACCCGGTTGTGTTCACGCACGAAAGACGGCGACCTGACTCGACGCGGGTGCTGCTCACGCTGATCGAGATAGGCGAAGGGGAGCCGCTGCGCCACGTGCAGCAGCTCGAATCGGAGGACGAAGCCTCACTGCTCCTCGATCTGCTCTCGACCGGAACCCACGACGAGGTGTTCAACCGCTCCCTCGCGGCCGCGTCCGAGCTCGTGCACAAGTTCTAGATGGCGGAATTTACGGTTCTCGCGACCGCGGAGGAGGTCGCCGAGGCGGCCGCCGCGGAGATTGCGGATGCCCTGCGCGGTGGCGCCAGGTCCCTGGTCTTAGCCGGCGGCACGACTCCGAAGCGGTGCTACGAGCTGCTCTCGGAGCTGGATGTGGAATGGGGACGAGTCGCGGTGCTGTTCGGCGACGAGCGATGTGTTCCGCCGGACCACCCGGACAGCAACTACCGGATGGCAAAGGAGACGCTGCTCGATCGGGTGATGCCGGCGACCATCTATCGGATCCCCGCCGAGCTCGGACCGGAGGAGGGGGCGGACGAATACGCCGAGGTCGTGGCGAACGTCGCGCCGCTGGACTTCGTGCTGTTGGGAGTGGGGGAGGACGGACACATCGGATCGCTTTTTCCAGGGCATCCGGCCCTCCACGCCGACGGCCTGACGATAGGTATCCACGATTCGCCCAAACCTCCGCCTGAGCGGGTGACCATCACGCTCGACGCGATTCGCGATGCCGGTCTGGTGATGATCCTTGCGACCGGCAAGGGCAAGGCTGACGCGGTGGCCATGGCGAGGCGCGGCGAATCACCATCCGGGATGATTGCCAGCGCACGATGGCTGATCGACCGGGCCGCCGCGGGTCAGTGAGGGTAGAGGTCGTCCCGTCGATCCTGTCCGCCGACGCGGGCCGGCTTGCCGAACAGGTGCGAGAGGCGGAAGCTGCCGGCGCCGACCGGATCCAGGTCGATGTCATGGACGGCCACTTCGTCCCGAACCTCACGTTCGGCCCCCTTGTCGTCGAGGCGGTGCGCCGCGCCACGAAGCTGCCGATCGAGGCCCACCTGATGGTCGAGCGACCGGAGCTGTTCCTCGAGGCGTTCGTCAAGGCGGGCGCAACGTTGATCGAGGTGCAGGTGGAAGCGACGACCTCTCTGTATCGGACGGTGCAGACGATTCGCGAGCTCGGCGCCAAGCCAGGCGTGGCGATCAACCCGGCGACGCCGGTCGAAGACTTGCGCGAGATCCTGCCTTACGTCGACCTGGTCAACGTGATGACGGTCGAGCCGGGATTCGGCGGACAGAAATTCATACCTGGCAGCCCGGAGAAGATCAGGCGCGTGCGGTCCCTGTCGGCCGATGTCGAGATTGAGGTCGACGGTGGAATCGACGCCCGGACGGCGCCGCCCGTCGTGGCCGCCGGGGCGACGGTGCTGGTCGCAGGCAGCTCGGTGTTTGGCTACAAGGGGGGCATCGCCGCGGGCATCAAGGCGATTCGCGACGCCCTTGACTGACGAACTCAAGCAAGCCGCGGCCGAGAAGGCGCTCGAGCTTGTCCAGGACGGGATGCTTGTGGGATTGGGCACGGGCACCACTGCTCGGTTCTTCACCGAGGGCGTGGGGCGCCTGGTCGGCCAGGGCATGAAGGTGCGGTGCGTACCCACGTCGCGTGAGACGGCGGAGCTAGCAGCCGAGCATGGAATCCCGATTGTCACCGAGCTGGTGGGACAGATCGACCTGGCCGTGGACGGCGCCGACGAGGTGGACCCCGCGCTGAATCTGATCAAGGGCCGAGGTGGGGCGCTTTTCCGCGAGAAACTGGTGGCGGCCGCATCGAAAAGGTTCGTGGTCGTGGTCGACGAGTCGAAGCTCGTTAAACAGCTCGGGGTCGGGGTGCTGCCGGTTGAGGTCTTGCCGTTCTTGTGGAGATCTACCGCCGAGCGCTTGACGGCCCTCGGGGTGAGCCTCGTGGTGCGAGGTGGTGAGGAGAATCCCTATGTGACGGACAACGGCAACCTGATCTTGGACCTGACGGTCGAGGGCGGGATCGGCAACCCGAGAGATTTCGGCGCTCAGCTGAAACAAGTCACCGGCGTCGTCGAGCAAGGTTTGTTCGTCGGCATGACCGACACCGTGATTGTCGGGGGGCCGGAGGGCCCAAAGGCCATCGGTAGACTTTCCGGCGGAGCGGTCGCACGGCCGACCCCGCGCTCGACATAGCGGGCCCGGAGTAACGCGCGCCGCCCGAGCTAGGCGATTCCTCG
>WNGO01000526.1_pt1 | contig 35787 bp, 34 predicted proteins | sample 5400511 | NCBI WGS metagenome assembly WNGO01 (sample SAMN13153380, study PRJNA577476) | soil metagenome | isolation source: 20 cm soil or saprolite under Garry oak tree replicate 2 | place: USA:California | collected 2016-06-15 | reverse complement strand
TTGTAGTGGTCGGGGCTCGCACGTCCCGCACCGCCGTCGAGACACCCGTGCCGGTGGACGTGATCACCTCCCAGGAAATCATCGAGACCGGCCACACCGAGGTGAACCAGATCCTCGCCACGCTCGCGCCGTCGTTCAATGCGTCGCACCAGACCATCGGCGACGGCTCCGATCACATCAATCCGGCGAGCCTCCGCGGCTTGGGCCCCGACCAGGTGCTGGTGCTGGTCAACGGCAAGCGGCGGCACCCCCCGGCGCTGGTGCATGTCAACGGGACGTTCGGCCGGGGGACGGTGGGCGTGGACTTGAACGCGATCCCCACCGCGGCCATCGAGCGGATCGAGGTGCTGCGCGACGGCGCGTCCGCCCAGTACGGATCGGACGCCATCGCGGGGGTGATCAACATCGTGCTGAAGCAGCAGACGGAGCGCCTGGAGTTGAGCAGCACCGCGGGCACGACGCCCGGCGGCACTGCGTTCGGGGATATCACGGACAAGCACGACGGCGACGAGGTCAAAGCCGACGCGAATTATGGATTCGCAATCGGGGACCGCGGCTACTTCAACGTCACCGCCGAGTACCTCAACCGGGGGGCGACGAACCGCGCCGCCACCTGGTCCGGGCCGATCTTCGTGAAGCCGGTGCCGGGCAGCCCGGCGGCGTACACCGACTCACTCAGGAAGATCGACGACGACTCGCTCGTGACGCTGGGCCTGACCCGGGCCCCCTTCACGATGAAGGTCGGTCAAGCCGCAGCGACGTTCGGCACCGCGTTCTTCAACGCGCTGGTGCCGCTCAGCGACAACGCCGAGTTCTACAGCTTCGGCGGCGTCTCCTCGCGTGACGGCCGGGCGGGCGCCTTCTACCGACTGCCGGACCAGGAGTCGCAGGTCGCGCCGGAGATCTTCCCTTACGGCATGCTGCCGTACATCAACACGGGGATCACCGACCGGTCGCTCAGCGCCGGCGTCCGTGGGGCGAGCCGCGGCTGGGACGTGGACTTCAGCCTCACGCACGGCCGCAACGACTTCGAGTTCATCATCGACAACACGGTGAACGCCTCGTTGGGGGCGGCGAGCCCTACGACGTTTGGTGCGGGTCGCCTGGCCTTCGCGCAGACCACGGGCAATCTCGACCTGGTGCGCCCGCTGGCGATCGCAGGGCTCAAATCGGTGTCGTTCGTGACCGGGGCCGAGTTCCGGCTGGAGAATTACCGCATCGAAGCCGGGGATGCGGCCTCCTGGCAGCTCGGCAACGGGGGGACCAGAAAGGGGATCGACTACGACACGACCTCGGCAGGGGGGGCGAAGCAGCCGGGGTCGCAGGGCTTCCCCGGCTTCCAGCCGGGCAACCAGGTCGATCGCTCCCGGACGAGCCTGGGCGTCTACGCCGGGCTCGAGAGCCAGCTGACCGGCCGGCTGCTCGTCGACGCAGGTGGTCGCTTCGAGAGGTATAGCGACTTCGGGAGCACCATCAATGGCAAACTGGCCGGACGCTACGAAATCGTTCCGAACGTTGCCGTGCGTGCCGCCGTCAGCACGGGTTTTCGGGCGCCGTCCCTGCAGCAATTGTGGTTCAACAACATCAGCACGCAGTTCACGTTCGTGGCTGGCGCGCTGACCCCGCAAAACGTGCTGACGAGCAATAATCAGAGTCGGGTGACCAGGGCGTTCGGGATCCCGGACCTCACCGAGGAGACGTCCATGAACCTGAGCGCGGGGATCACGGCCCGTCCGCGCTCCAACCTGTCGCTGACGGCGGACGTCTACCGAATCACGATCGACGGTCGGATCGTGCTCACGAGCCAGTTCTCGGCGAGCGACACGGTCGTCAGGCGCATCCTCGCCCCGTTCCAGACCCAGGGCGTCACCACCGCGCAGTTTTTCACCAACTCAGTCGATACCCGCACCACGGGCGTCGATCTCGTCGCCGCTTACGCGCGCGGACTCGGTCGCGCCACCCTCACCCTCACCGGGTCGGCGAACTTCACCAAGACCGAGGTGCGGCGGGTGAACGTGCCGCAGGCCATGGCCGACACGTTCCGAACCAATCTCACGACGATTCGAAATCGGATCCTGAACCCCGAGGACCGCAACCGGCTCGAGGACGCGCTGCCTCGCGCAAAGGGCTCGGTCACCGCTCGCTATGCCCTCGGCCGGTTCGCAGGGCTGGCCCGAGCGACCTACTACGGGCCGATCGAGTACCACCCCCCGGGCCCGCCGGCGACGGACGAGCACTTCGGCGCGAAGACGTTGTTCGACCTCGATCTCTCTTACGAGCTCCGAGACGGGGTCCGGCTCGCCCTGGGCGGGAACAACCTCTTGAACACGTATCCGGACCCGCAACGAGATCCGAACAACATCAGCTTCGGCCGCTTCGTCTACAGCCGCCGGGTCACGCAGTTCGGGATGAACGGCGGGTTCTACTACGGACGGCTGATGTTGAGGCTCTAGAGGCTGGGGCGGTCAGTCCTGATCGACCGGCCGTCGCCACAGCGACGACCCGAAGGCCAGGCTGGCCACGATGACGTTGGCTACGATGATCGGCAGGGAGTGGATCAGCACGCCGTAGGTGGCCCACGCCAGCGCCGCGAGCCCCTGAACGCGGCGCAGCGTCGTCGTTCGCTTGCAGAAGTACGAGCTCGCGAAGATGGCGGTCGCGAGCCACCCGATCAGGTCAGGCACGCGAGCGCCGCAGGGTCACGCGAGCAGTGGCGGCGCCGCGTCCGTCTCCCGGATCGTCAGAAGATCCGTCTGCACCTTGTCCCACTCCTGGAGCACGAGCCCGCGGGACTCGAACAGGGCGTGAATGCCGCCCGCGTCCATGCCGACGATGTCCTCCAGAATCGGCACCAGCACACTCACGGCATCGTCGCTCAGGACCGTGCGCTTCGCAATCTGCGCGAGGTACTTGTTCTCGGACACCGCGATCGTGAGCCCGTTCAGGCGGTTGACGTGCAGCATCACGTGAATATCGGAGCTGCCGTCCCCCACGTAAATGACCCGGTCGTGCCCCACCGGCAGGAGCGCGCGCAGCTCCTCGAGCAGGGCCACCTTGCCGTATCCGGCCGTGACTCGCTCGATCGACTGGATCTCGCCAGAGCCGGGGTCGTAGTGGAACCGCGTTCCGTAGATGTGATCGGGCGCGACGATGCCGTCCAGGGCCGACTGGATCACTTCCTGGGGAGCCGCGGAAATCACGTAGAAAGCGAACTCGTACCCGTCCAGCTCCCCGAGCAGACGCGGGAGCAGGCTCAGGTTCTGCTTGAGACGGACCCGCTTGCCCACCTCGACGAGGTGCTCCTTCCGCACCCGCCGGTACTCCGGATCGTGCAGCAGCAGGTACGCGAGCTCCGCGCCTTGCTGCACCAGGTGGATGCGTGAGAGCCCCGCGGTCTTCTCGCGAAAGTCGGAAATGCCCAGCAGCTCGCTCAGGACGATCCCCGAGTCGTTGAAGCTGAGGGTTTGGTCGAAATCGCTCGCCAACAGATATCGCTTCATCGGTCGTGCCTCGCCGTCGTTCTTCGATAGAAAATCAACGCCCCCCGCCGGGGACAGCTCCGGAGGGGGGCGTTGGCACACGATGGTGCCACCCAACGGGCCGGCTCGCTCAGGGACTCGCCCAGCGGCAATTGCAGTTGAACACCGAGTTACGCATCCTGGGTTCCAGTCTCGCGGGTTCTGATACGCACTCTAGACATGACCGTCACATGTGTCAAGGAGCGAGCTGGCGCAGCACGTACTCGAGGATGCCGCCATGGCGGTAATACTGCAGCTCCTGCGGCGTGTCGATTCGGACGGTCACCGTGAATTGCGTGCCGGAGGCGTCGGGGCGTGTCGCCTTGACCACGAGCTCCTTGCCGCGCGGGAATCCCTCGGAGAGCACGGCGGCGAGCCCTGTGATCTCGAACACTTCTTTTCCGGTCAGTCCCAGATTCTCCGGCGTCTCGTTGGGGAGGAACTGGAGCGGCAGGATCCCCATGCCCACCAGGTTCGAGCGGTGGATCCGCTCGTAGCTTTGCGCGATCACGGCGCGCACACCGAGCAGGCGGGGACCCTTCGCCGCCCAGTCACGCGACGAGCCCGAGCCGTACTCCTTGCCCGCGATCACGATGAGCGGCACGCCCTCGGCCTGGTATTTCACCGAGGCATCGTAGATGGTCATCTGCTCGCCGTCGGGGAGGTGCAGTGTGACCGGCCCCTCCGTCCCCGGCGCGAGCAGGTTCTTGAGCCGCACGTTGGCGAACGTGCCGCGCACCATCACTTCGTGGTTGCCCCGGCGCGCGCCGTAGGAATTGAAGTCCTCGGGCTTCACCCCGTGACCGATCAGGTACTGGCCGGCGGGGCTGCTCTTGCGGATGGAGCCGGCGGGCGAGATGTGGTCCGTGGTGATGCTGTCGGCCAGGAGGCACAGCACCCGCGCCGCGCGGATGTCCGTGATCGGCGCCGGCGTCCGCGGCATGCCGTCGAAGTACGGCGCGCGGCGGATGTAGGTGGAATCGGGCTCCCAGGCGAACCGATCGCCCGCGGGGACCGGTAGACCGCGCCAGCGCTCGTCACCGGTGAAGACCTCACCGTATTGCTTGTGGAACATCGCCGACTTGATGGACGAGCGGACCACGTCGTCCACTTCCTTGGCCGACGGCCAGATGTCGCGCAGATAGACCGGCCTCCCGTCCTTGCCCGTGCCGAGGGGCTCCGACTGGAGATCGAGATCGATCCGCCCGGCGAGCGCGTAGGCCACGACCAGCGGCGGAGACGCGAGATAGTTGGCCCGTACTTCCTGCTGGATGCGGCCCTCGAAGTTGCGGTTGCCCGAGAGCACCGCGCACACCACCAGCTCTCCCTCGGCGACCGCGGCGGACACCGCCTCGGGGAGGGGCCCCGAGTTGCCGATGCAGGTGGTGCAGCCATAGCCCACGAGGTGGAACCGCAGCTGCTCGAGATACGGCATGAGGCCGGCCTGCTGGAGATAATCCGTGACCACCTTCGAGCCGGGCGCGAGGCTGGTCTTCACCCACGGTTGGGCTTTCAGGCCCTTCTCCACTGCTTTCTTCGCGACGAGGCCCGCGGCGATCATCACCGACGGATTCGAGGTGTTGGTGCAGCTGGTGATCGCGGCGATCACGACGGAGCCGTGGTGGAGTTTGCAGTCCACGCCGTCGAGCCGGAGATCGACGTGGGTGCGGCGCCGGGGCGGCGCTGCCACCGCGGTCGCGACGTGCCCGCCCTCGGCCTCCCAGCGACCCGAGTTCACGGCGGGCGCGATCGGCGATGTGGGCTTGACCAGTGCGGGAAGGGCGAGATGGAAGCTCCGGGGCAGATCCCGCAACGACACGCGATCCTGCGGCCGCCGCGGCCCGGCCAGGCTCGGCTCGACGGTCGAGAGGTCGAGCGCCAGGGTATCGGAATATGCCGGCTCCGGCGTGGCTCCCGAGTGGAACAGCCCCTGCTCCTTCATGTACGCTTCGACCAGCTGCACCTGCTCTTTCGGCCGACCGGTGAACTCGAGGTAGCGCAGCGTCTCCTGATCCACCGGGAAGATCCCCACCGTGGCGCCGTACTCGGGCGCCATGTTGCCGATGGTCGCGCGGTCGGCGAGGGGCAGGGTGGCGATCCCGGGACCGTAGAACTCGACGAACTTCCCCACCACACCCTTCTTGCGGAGCATCTCCGTCACGGTGAGCACCAGGTCGGTCGCGGTCGCGCCCTCGCTGAGCTTGCCGGTGAGGCGGAAGCCCACGACCTGGGGGATCAGCATCGAGACCGGCTGCCCCAGCAGCGCCGCCTCCGCCTCGATTCCCCCCACGCCCCAGCCCAGCACGCCGAGTCCGTTGATCATCGTGGTGTGCGAGTCGGTGCCCACGAGGGTGTCGGGATAGGCTTGCGGCATGCGGCCTTCGGTCGTGAACACCACCCGCGCGAGGTATTCGAGGTTGACCTGGTGCACGATGCCGGTGTCGGGGGGGACGACGCGGAAGCCCTGGAACGTCCGCTGCGCCCACCGCAGCAGCGCGTACCGCTCGCGGTTGCGCTGGAACTCGAGGTCGGCGTTCACCTGGAACGCGGTGGGCGTGCCGAACTCGTCCACGATCACGGAGTGGTCGATCACGAGCTCGGCGGGGAGCAGCGGGTTGACCTGTTTCGGGTCGCCGCCCATGCCCTGCATCGCGTCGCGCATGGCCGCGAGGTCCACGACCGCCGGCACGCCGGTGAAGTCCTGCATCAGCACGCGCGCCGGCATGAAGGCGATCTCGTCATCGGGCGTCTTCTTCGGATCCCAGCGAGCGAGTCGCTCGATTTCCGCCGGTGCCACCGCACGCCCGTCCTCGCGGCGCAGCAGGTTCTCGAGCAGGATGCGGAGCGAGTACGGCAGGCGGGCGACGGGGAGGCCGCGCCGCTCGAGCGCGTCCAGCCGGAAGATCTCGAAGGTACCGCCGGCGCTCTTGAGGGTCGCGCGGGCGCCGAAGCTGTTCGACGTCGTCATTCCACGACCTTCACGCCCGCGACGAAGTACTGCGTCTCTCCGAAGCAGCTCGTCGGGATGCCCATGTGCTGTTGGTAGGTCAGCGTCACGCGCTTGCCCATGGCCTGGTTGATGCGGGCGGCGACGGAATCGTCCCGCACCGTGAAGTAGAACTTCTCCGACATCGTCCCCGGGATGGACACGAGTGCGAGCTCGCCCTCCCAGGTCTTACAGACCCACCCCTTCTTGGAAAACTTCTGCACGTAGCCGGCGCGCTCGCCGCTCGAGTATGTCCACGTCAGGGCGGCCCAGGTATAGAGCGCGAACACGATGACGGGCACGATCAGCACGGCGGCGATGATCAGCTTGTGGGTGCGCGACAGCGTGAAGGTCACGTGGGGAAGTTAACCTCGTACGTCTCCGTCTTGTACGGCGCGAAGCCGCGCTTCCGGTAATTGGGCAGCGCGTGGGGATGATCCAGCGTGCAGGTATGGAGCCACACGCGCGAGGGCCCGAGGGCCCAGGCGTCGCGCACGGCGCAGGAGAGGAGATGCTTGCCGAGGCCCTGGCCGATCGCGCCCGGGACGAGCCCGAAATACGCGATCTCGACCGAGCCCTCCTCGGGCACGCGGCGCAGCTCGTACCACCCCGCGAGCGCCCCGCGGACCCGCGCGACGTGCAGGGTGATCTCAGGCTTCGCGAGGTGGGTGCGGATCTCCGCGTCAGTCCAGTCCCAGCGGTCGCGCCAGTGGTAGGCCTCACCGACGCTCCGGTAGCATTCGCGATACAGCTCGGGGGTCGGACGCTCGACGCGCTCGATCACGAGGTCGGGGAACGCGCCGAACCCGGGTTCGAATTGCGTCTCCCGCGAGAGCTCCAGGTATGTGCGTGTGGCCTGCATGTGCGTCCTAGGCGTCTTGGCGTGTGTGCGTCTTGGCGTCTATTTTCTTGCCATGACCTTCAACCGCATGGGGACCGTTCCCCTCCCGCTCGCGCTCCACCTCGCGAGCTACACGGTACTCGGACTGTTCTGCTTCTTCGCGGGATCGCTCAATCTGATCGATCCCGTGAAGATCCCGCACGGCCTGATGTTCCTCGCCGTGTGCGGGTTCAGCTGGGGCTACGTCTTCGGCATCCTGATGGCGCGGAAGGAGGTCGTGATCCTCGGCTTCCTCGCGAGCGCCGCCTGGCTCGTCGTCGCCGTCGTCGGGGCCGGCCGGTTCGGGTTCGACTGGCGGCTCACCGCGCTCATGGTGGCACTGGGCGTCTCCGGTCTGGTGGTGCTGGGACGCTACCGCCAGCGCATCTTGGAGCACTGAAGCGCCGGCTCAGCCGATGTGCCTGGTCTCCACGTGCTCGGGGGCGGCCGGCAGCTCGACCACGAACCGCGCGCCTCCGAGCTCCGAGTCCTCGAGCCAGATTTTCCCCCCGACTTCGGTCACCACGCGCTGGCAGATCGCGAGGCCCAGGCCCGTGCCCTCGTCGGGGCTCTTGGTGGTGAAAAACGGATCGAAGATGCGGCCACGGATCTCGCGGGGAATGCCGGGCCCGGAGTCGTCCACCGTGAACCGGACCCACCCCTCCCGGGCCTGCGTCCGCAGCTGCACGATCGCGGGATTCCGGCCCCGCACCACGTACTCCGCGTTGGTCACGAGATTGATCACCACCTGCTGCAGCTCCTGACCCAGGCCCAACACGGCGGGCGCGGACTGGTCCAGCGTCGTGCGAAACTGGACGCTCTCGGCGCGCAGCACGCGTTGACGGATCTCGGCCACGTCGTGCACCAGGTCGTTCATCTGGACCCGTGTCGGAGTCGTGTCGGCGCGCCGGGCGAGCCGCAGCAAGCTGCGGACGATGCGGGCGGCGCGGTCCACCTCACGCGTGATGGTCGCCGCCGTGGTGCTGGTGTCGGGATCCTTGCTGGCACGACCCAGCAGCTCCGCCTCCATCCGGATGGCCGCGAGCGGGTTGTTCACCTCGTGCGCCACACCGCTCGCGATCTCGCCCACGGTGGCGAGCTTCTCGCGCGCGATGAGCTCGCGCTGCGCGCGCAGCTCGTCGGTCCGGTCGTACAGGGCGACCAGCAGGCCGTCCGGGCCCACCCCCGAGAGGCCGGTGATCGTGCAGTCGCAAATGCGGCGGTCCCCGGAGGGCTGGGTCACGAGCACCCGGCCGTGCCACGGCGAGCCATCGCGCGGCCGCGCCAGCACGAGGTGCAGCGAGATCTCGCTGGGAGAAAGCCCGAGCGACTCGAGGTGCGTGCCGAGCGCTTGGGCTTCGGACGGGATGCCCAAGAGGCGGCACGCCGCCTGGTTGAGCTGCTGCACGCGGCCGCTCCGATCCACCAGGGCCATAGGGAGCGGGCTGCCGTCCACCATGGCATGGGCCCGCTCGGCCGCGGCGCGCGCGCCACTCACCGCCTCGGACAGCTCGAGCCCGCCCGCGATATAGGCCGCCACGGCGGTGAGGTACTGGAGCTCCATGAGGGTGAACGGGAGCGGTTCGTCCGCGCCGGTGCGCAGGTAGCGCACCACGCCCACCGCGCCCGCGACGCCGCTCGATGTCCGCAACGGCGCGATCATCGCGGCCCGCGCCATCCCGGAAGGCGACAGCGCCGGCTGCGCCCCCGCGTCGGTCAGGATGTTGTCGGTGAGAAACGGCTCGCCGGTGCGGATCACGCGTCCGGTGGCGCTGGCGTCGATCGCGATCTCGGCGCCCTCGAGCTCGACGCATTGTCCCACGGTCGACGCGACGCGCAGCGTCTCGGGGTCGGCCCCGCGCAGTGTCACGTAGGCGCCCTGGGCATCGACCAGGCTCGTGACGCTCTGGAGCGTGTAGCGGAGCAGCAGCTCGCGCTCCGGTGCTGCCAGGAGCCAGCGCGACAGCTCCACCAGGAACGTGCCGAGCCGGCGCTCGCGCTCGAGCGTGCTGCGACGTGCCACCATGACGGCCAGGTGCGTCGCGATCTCGATCGTGGAGCGCAACGTCTCGCCGGGGAAGCCGGCCGGGAGCCCCTCGAAGCGCGCGCTCACATGACGGCCCTCGGCATCGTGATAGTCCGTGAGGAACGTCTCGCCCTCCTTGCCGGGGGCGCCGGCTTCGAGCGTCCCCGATTCGCTCAGTCCCTTGTACGTGAGCTGGACGCGCGCGCCGCCGGCCGACTCGCTCAGGATCTCAGTGGCGGTCTGCCAGAAAGCGCGGGTTTGTTTGGCTTTGCCGGCTTCCGCCAACAAACGCCGAATAGGGTCGAGCATCACTGCAAACTACGTCGAGCAGAGACGTCACGCGGAGACGTTACACAGGGGCGTAGCACGAAGACGTCGCGCCACCACGGTGCTGCGCGACGATTCTGCGCGACGCCTCTGCTTGACGATTCTGCGCGACGCCGTTTCAAGGGTTTGTTGGTCTGATGTCGACTTCGCTGATCATCGCCCGATCCGACACCGTCAGCGTGGAGACCACGGCATGCGCCACGTCCTCGGCCGTGAGGGCTCGGTCGCGGGCGGGACGCGGGCGTTCCCGCTTGTCCATGAACGGCGTCGCCACGGAGCCCGGGCAGATCGCTACGACGCGGAGACCGTGCTTGCGCACCTCGAGCATCAGGCTCTTGGAGAACCCCAGCACGGCGTGTTTGGACGCGCAATACGCCGTCCCGCCCTCGACGCCGTTCTTCCCGGCGAGCGAGGCGATGTTCACGATGGTGCCGGTCTCCGCTTCCAGCATGTCCTTGAGGAACGCCCGCGTCACCAGATAGAGGGAGCGCACGTTCACCCCCATCGTCGCGTCCCAGTCGTCGAGCGAGAGCTCCACGAGCGGCCTGAACCGCCCGATCCCGGCGTTGTTCACGAGCACCTGCGGCACGCCCCGCTCCCGGGTCACGAACGCGGCGAAGGCATCCACGCAGGCGGGGTCCGACACGTCGCACGGCATGCCGATGGCATCGATACCGTCCGCCTTCAGGTCGCGCGCCGTGGCGTGGACATTGGCCTCGGTGCGAGCGCAGATGGCGACCCGCGCCCCCGCGTGCCCCAGCGCGAACGCCGTCGCACGCCCGATTCCTTCGGTCGCGCCAGTCACGACCGCGAGCGAGCCGGCAAGATCCATAGGGACACAAATATACGCCGACCTCGGGCGGGCGGCGCGGGAACCCGGCTACGTTGTACAGGGAATGAGGAGGGCTGAAGCCATGAACGCAGCACCCGTACTCGTCATCGACGAGACGGTGGACGCACCTGATGCTACACCCCGCCCGCTGCCGCCACGCGAGGACGAGGCGCTGGACGCTTATTCCCGGGCCGTGACCGGGGCGGCCGAGAAGGTCGGCCCCGCCGTCGTGAGCGTGGAGGTGCGACACAAGGTCGAGCGGCGAGGGCGGCCGGCGCGCGAAGTGCCGGGGAAGGGCTCGGGGTTCGTATTCACTCCCGACGGGTTCGTGCTGACCAACAGCCACGTGGTGCATGATGCCACGCGGATCGAGGTGGCGTTCGCCGATGGTCGCCCGGTGCCGGCGGACCTGGTGGGCGACGACCCCGAGACCGACCTGGCCGTGCTCCGGGTGGCGCCTGTCTCGCTCACCGTCGCCGAGTTCGGCGACTCGGCCACGCTTCGGGTGGGCCAGCTGGTGGTGGCGATCGGCAACCCGCTCGGGTTCCAGAGCACCGTCACCGCGGGTGTGGTGAGCGCGCTCGGCCGCTCGTTTCGCTCCGTGGGGGGACGATTGATCGACGATGTGATCCAGACCGACGCGGCTCTGAATCCGGGCAACTCCGGCGGGCCGCTCGTGGACGCGCGGGGCCGCGTGGTCGGCGTCAACACGGCGGTGATCCTTCCCGCCCAGGGAATCTGCTTCGCCGTGGGTATCAATACGGCGAAGGTCGTGACGGGCCAGCTGATCCGACACGGCAAGATCCGCCGCGGCCGGATCGGGGTCGCGGGGCAGAACGTCCCGCTCTTGCGGCTGGCGCAGCGCGCGCTCGGGATCGACGCGAAGAGCGGGGTGCTGGTGACCGGGGTGGAGCCCGACAGCCCGGCGGCACGCGCGGGCGTCACGTCGGGGGATATCATCATCGGCTTCGACGGGCAAACCGTATCGGGGATCGACGACCTGCACCGCTTGCTCGTCACCGAGCGGATCGGGACGCGCACCACGATCACCGTGCTGCGCAACGCCGATCGGTTCGACCTGCCGATCGTCCCGGAGGAGTCCGAGACTCGGAACCGCTGAGAAAGGAACATCCCATGGCCGACACAAATCCCCTTCCGGCGGGTCCGCTTCGCGCCGGGAGCGAGGCGCCCGACTTCACACTCCAGAGCGCCCCGGATCAGACCGTCTCGCTGCGTGACTACCGCGGCCAGCCGGTGATTCTGGCGTTCTATCCCGCGGACTGGAGCCCGGTCTGCGGCGATCAGATGGCGTTGTACAACGAGGTCCTGTCCGAGTTCGAGGGCTACGGCGCCAAGCTGCTCGGCATCTCGGTGGATGGCGCGTGGTGCCACCGAGCGTTCGCCGACCAGCGCAGGCTGCACTTTCCCCTGCTCGCGGATTTCGAGCCGAAGGGAGCGGTAGCGCGCCGTTACGGCGCGTACCGCGAGGGCGACGGGTTCAGCGAACGAGCGTTGTTCGTCATCGACGGTGACGGGATCATCCGCTGGAGCTACGTCTCGCCGATCGACGTGAATCCCGGGGCTGATGGCATCCTGCGCGCCCTCGATGCGGTCACCGGCGAACGGACTCCCGCGTGACCAGGCGCGACGCGGCCGCCGCGCTGACACAACCCGTGGGCAAGCGGGACCACATCCAGGGTCCGACCGATGCGGCCGTCACGCTGGTCGAGTACGGTGACTACGAGTGCCCGCACTGCGGGCGCGCGTACCCCATCGTGAAGGCGATCCTGCGGCAGATGGGACCGAGACTACGGTTCGTGTACCGCAACTTTCCGCTGCGCGAGAGCCACCCGCACGCTGAGCAGGCGGCGGAGGCCGCTGAAGCGGCGGGCGCGCAGGGCAAGTTCTGGGAGATGCACGACCGCCTGTTCGAGCGCCAGTTCGCGCTGGAGGGCGAGCATCTGATCGAATACGCGGGCGACCTCGGTCTCGATGTCGCGCGCTTTCGGAAAGAGCTCGGCAGCGGGGTGTACGCACCCCGGGTGCGGGAAGACTTCCGGAGCGGCGTCACGAGCGGCGTCAACGGCACCCCGACCTTTTTCATCAACGGCGTGCGGCACGACGACTCGTGGGAGCTCGAGCCGCTGCTGGCGGCGCTCGAGGAGGCTACCGCTACACGCTGATCGCGCCGGGAAAGCGCGCCGGGTCAGGAGTGAATCCCGGGAAGATCGCGGACAGGTCTCGCGCGCCGAGGTGTCGCGCCAGGAGCTCGGCGAACAGGTCACGGAAATCGGTGGTCACGGCTACGTCCCGGCCTTCGAAGCGCTGTGCCGGATCGAGCCCGGGCCACTTCCCCAGCACCTTCCCGCCGTTTACCGGGCCACCGAGCACCAACATGGCGGTCGCGTGCCCGTGATCGGTGCCCGAGTTCCCGTTCTCCCGCACGGTACGCCCGAACTCGGACATCGTGAGCACGACGACGTCGCGCATCCGTTCGCCCACGTCCCGTGTGAAGGCCGCGAGGGCCTTCCCCAGGTCGTCCAACCGCCCCGCGAGCTGCCCCTCCGTGGCTCCCTGGTTCACATGTGTATCCCACCCGGTCACGTCGGCGAACGCCACTTGAAGCCCGACATCGGCCTTGATGAGCTGCGCGATCTCGAGGAGGGCCTTTCCGAGCTTACCGCGGGGATAATCGGCCTGGTTTGCGGGTCTGTACTGTCCGGGGTCCAGACGCTGGAGCATCTGGACCGCCTCGAACGCCTCGCGGGACGATGTCGACAGCAGCCCGGTCGCAGAGCCGGCGTACAGCTCCTCGAAGGCCCGGGTGAGCCGGTCGCGCGCGACGGGCTGTGGCGCCCGCAGGCCGAACGCCTGCAGGTCGTCGATCGCGAGGCTCGGCGCGGTGCCAGCCAGGATCCGGGGCAGCTGGGGACCGAAGGCGACGGCGCGGAACGGTGTGTCCTGATGCTCACGGTCGTGCTGGCAGTAGCGGTTGAGCCAGCCGTCCGGCGTCGCCTTCACCCCCGGCGTGCCCGACTCCAGGTAGTCCTGCGCATCGAAATGGCTCCGGGTCGCGTCAGGAGAGCCGACCGCGTGGATGACGGCGAGGCTTTTCGAGTCCCACAGGGGCTGGAGCGCGGCGAGACGCGGGTGGAGCCCGAAGTAGCCGTCGAGGTCGAGGACGTCTTTTTCGGGCACCGCGATGCGGGGCCGCTCCCGGTAATAGATGGGGTCGCCATGCGGGACGATCATGTTCAAGCCGTCGACGGCGCCACGCTGGAAGAGGCAGACGAGAATCGGGCGGGAGAGGGTGGTAGAGGACGGTAGAGGACGGTAGGAGGCGAACGCCGCGCGAGCCAGAAACAACGGATCCAGGCCCAGGCTGAACAGCGCGAGCCCACCGGATTTCACAAACACTCGTCTCGAGATCGACATCATTTCCTCCTCGAACCTCTACCGTCTGTTACCGCCCTCTCCCGCCCTCTACCGTCACTGCCTCTGAAACTCCGGTCCGCCAATCGCGAGGCCGACTGCGAGTGCCCGCGCTTGCATGGGGTCGCTGATGCCTGCCAACTCGCGCCTGAGCACTTGCTTGGTGTTCTCGGACATCGTTCCACCGAGAATCTTCTCGTTCACCACGCCGATCAGCTCTTCGGCGGCTCCTGCCGAAACGATGGAGTCGAGCGCGACCGTCACGCCCTGCAGCTTGCCCGCGGCGAGCGCGACGGCGGCGTTCATCCGGTCGAGCAGCGCACCGCTGTTCACCCACGCCGTTTCCCGCTCGGGATACCCGTCGGGAGCGACGTGGAGATAGAGTGGCTCGCCGAGGCGCGCCACGACCTGCGCCAGCCGGGGCGAGGTGTCCGGCTGGGCATCCACCGCCCGCGCTGCACTGACCACGAACTCGAGTGGTGTCTTCACCTTGGCGCGCACGTTCTCCGCCGCCCAGAAGTCGGGGCCGTGAAAAATGGCCCGCAGCACATCGCGCATGTCACCGCTCGAGCGCTTCCACGCGGCCACGGCGTCGTCCACGCAACCGTCGGGCGGATCGTCGCTCACGAATCGCTGGCACAGCTTGCGGCTCACGTGGTGCATCGTGGCGGGGTCGCTGGCCAGGAGCTTGAGGAGCCGGATCCCTTCGTCCATGTTGTGGCCGCCCTCAAACCTGACCCCCAGCACCTGCTTGTCCCCGCGGTCGTGCGCCCAGTCGTGGAACTCGAAGTCTCCGCCCTGTTGGGGGCGCTCGATGCTCCAGCCGGTGAAAATGCGCGCCACGTCGATCACGTCTTGCTGGGTGTAGCCGCCGTCGACGCCGAGCGTGTGGAGCTCGAGGAGCTCCCGGGCATAGTTCTCGTTGATCCCTTTCGGCATGGGCCTCACCCCCTGACCCCCTCTCCGCCGCGCGGAGCGGGGGAACGGGGGTGAAGTCCCGGGCGCCACGCTTTCCCAATTGTCGAGGTAGAACAGCATCGCGGGACTTTTAGCCGTGGCGATCAGGAGGTCCGCGAACTTGCCCATCGCGCGGGGGCGAATCGTGTGCTCGATGTAATCGGGCGTGAGGAAGCGATCGGCGCCCTTGGCGAAGTAGACGTTGAAGTGATTGGTCCAGAAGTCCACCATGATCTCGTACAGCTGTCGCTCGGAGAGCGCGGCGCGGACCACTGCCAGGTCGGCGAATTCGCCCGCGAGGCGCCTGCCGCGTTGGGCGATGGGGCTCGCGGCATCCTTGTCGGCCATCGTGTCGGGCGCGGCGGCCAGCTTGCGCTCCCGCCGCTCGCGCTGGGCTGCGGTGTACATGGCGGCGAGGTCGCCGCGGTCGTACTCGAGGACCTGGAACTGCCGTTCCCGCTCGGCGAGACCGTGGTCGTCGATTCCATCGACCGAGAGCTGGCGATCGATCCACCGCATCACGCCCTCGGCGGCGACGCGCGGCACCTCGCCGGGTCGGGGCCCGTAGGCGAGGCGGTTCAGTGCGTGGAATGCCGAGTCCCGCGGGGTGAGGGCCGTTGCCGGAGTCGGCGATTGTAGGGGCGCAGCATGCTGCGCCCCTACGATGGACAGGCAGACGCCCCCGATCATGAGACCGCGCCAAACGAGGTGATTTTGCATGCGGTTATATTGACGCACCGTCCCTTGGAGAAGTTAAGGTCGTGACGGCCTCGACGCCCCGCTTCATCCCGCACGGTATCGGCCCGCGCCCCAAGAGCTTGCTCTCCGGGCCCGACGGCAAGCCGCCCACCTGGTCGCAGCGGCTGCAGGCACTCAAGCACGTCCCGCCCCTCCTCAAGCTCGTGTACCAGACCCACCGGGGCTACACGGTGGCCATCCTGGCGCTCCGCGCGGTGCGCTCGTTCATCCCGCTCGCCGTCTTGTGGATCGGCAAACTGATCATCGACGCCGTGATCGCCGATATCCGGTTGCGCTCGGCCGGAGGCGACGTGGACTGGTGGTCGCTCGGGGGGCTCGTGGGGCTCGAGCTCGGCATCGCCATCGGGGGCGAGGGGTTAGCGCGCCTTTCGTCGCTGTTCGAAAGTCTGTTGGGCGACCTGTTCTCGAACCGCATCAGCGTGCGGTTGATGAAGCACGCCGCGACGCTCGACCTGGCCCAGTACGAGGACGCGGAGACCTACGATCACCTGGAGCGCGCGCGCCGCCAGACCGTGGGGCGGATCGGGCTCGTCGCCCTGCTCCTGGCCACGGCCCAGGACCTCGTCACGCTCATCTCCCTCGCGGCCGTGCTGCTCGTGCAGCTCCCGTGGCTGCTGCTGCTCCTCGTGGTCGCCGTGGTGCCGTCGTTCTTGGGCGAGACCCACTATGCGGCGCTGGGCTACTCGCTGCTCTTCTCGTGGACGCCGGAGCGGCGGCTGCTCGACTACCTCCGCTACGCGGGCGCGTCGGACGAAATGGCGAAGGAGGTGAAGCTCTTCAACCTGTCGGACTTCCTCGTGGGCCGGTATGCAAAGCTGTCCGACGAGTTCTACGACGCCAACAAGCGGCTGGCGATCAAGCGCAACGTGGTGTCCACGGCATTCGTGACGATCGGCACGCTCGGCTATTACGGCGCGTACGCCGTGACGATCTACCTGACGGTGCTGGGCCGGTTCTCGATCGGCACCCTGACCTTCCTCGCCGGCTCGTTTCGCGCCAGCCGCGACCTGATCCAGCGCATCCTGCTCTCCCTGTCGCAGGTGTTCGAGCAGAGTCTCTATCTCTCGGATCTGTTCACGTTCTTCGACGTGCAGCCGCGGGTGACGTCCAAGCCGGGCGCACAGCCCGTCCCGGTGCCGATCCGCCGAGGATTCGAGTTCCAGGACGTGGGGTTCCGCTACCCGGGCTCGGACCGCTGGGCGGTGCGGCACCTGACGTTCACATTCGAGCCGGAGGAGCGGATCGCGCTGGTGGGGGAGAACGGGGCGGGGAAGACGACGCTCGTGAAGCTGCTCGCGCGGCTGTACGATCCCGACGAGGGCCGCATCCTGCTCGACGGCGTGGACCTGCGGGAGTACGACTTGAGCAGCCTGCGGAAGAACATCGGGGTGATCTTCCAGGACTTCGTGCGCTATGACTTCGTGCTGAGGGAAAACATCGGGGTGAGCCAGGTCGAGGCGCTGGAGGACGACGCGCGGGTGCGCGAGGCGGCGCGCCGCAGCCTGGCCGACTCGGTCGCCTCCCGTCTCGCAAAGGGCTACGACCAGATGCTCGGCCGGCGGTTCGACGGCGGGGTCGAGCTGTCGGGGGGTGAGTGGCAGAAGGTCGCGCTGGGCCGGGCCTACATGCGCGACGCCCAGGTACTGATCCTGGACGAGCCCACCGCGTCGCTCGACGCGCGCGCCGAGTACGAGGTGTTCCTGCGGTTCGCGGAGCTCACCAGGGGGAGAATGGCCGTGCTCATCTCGCATCGATTCTCGACGGTGCGGATGGCGGATCGAATCCTGGTGCTTCAGGGCGGCGAGCTCGTGGACCAGGGAACGCACGAAGAGCTGGTGGCGCGGCGCGGGCTCTACGCCGAGCTGTTCAGCCTGCAGGCGGCGGGGTATCGCTAGGCGCGAAGGTGTAGCACCACGCCTCCCCTTCGAGCACGGTCTCCCCGGTCTGGCGCGTCACTTTGATGCCCAGTTGGCACACCGGCTTCGTTTGGTGGACGCTCACGACCAGCGCTTCGGCCGTGATCGTGTCCCCGATGTAGACCGGAGCCGTGAACTTCCAGTTCTGGCTCAGGAACACGGTGCCCGGCCCGGGGAGGTCCATCGCCACCAGGGCGTGCAGCAGGCCCGTGGTGAGCCCGCCCTGAACGACCAGCTTGCCGAACCTGGTCCGAGCGACGAACTCCCGATCGAAGTGGAGCGGGTTGTAGTCGCCCGTGAGTTTCGCGTAGGTGGCCACGTTGTCGGGCGTCAACGTGAGGCTGCGACGCGCTTTCTGGCCGACCCCGATACTCACGCGAGATAGCGCTCCCGCAGGATCGCGACGTGGTGACGCTCGTGGCCGGCGATGATCCAGGCGAGCGCGCGCACGCTAATCGGGGCGTTGTTGGCCGTGCCGCGGCGCGCCAGGGCTTCCGCATCGAGCCCTGAGAACAGGGCGATGGTCGCCCGTCGCACGGCGTCGAGCTCGGCCGCGAGGTCGGTGAGGGACCGCGCGTCGAACCGTCCTGCCGGGACCCAGGCCTTCTCGTCGAACCCCGGGAGCGGATTCTCGTCACCCCGCCCGAACACCAGCGCGCGGTAGCCGAACACGCGCTCGCTGTCCGTCACGTGCCCGACCACCTCTTTGATGCTCCACTTCCCCGGCGCGTAGCGATGCAGGGCCTTCGCATCGGACAGGCCGGCGAGGAGGTGCTGCGTCTCCCGCCGCTGGTCCTCGAGGACCGTCAGGAGGTCCCCCTTGGGGGGGACCTTCGAGATGTAGGTCTGATAGTACGGCACATATTCGGACGGCTCGGGGCGCGGGATCGTCGCGGTCGTCACGCAACCCTCCGCGGTCCCTTGGGCGTACCCGCCTTGCCCTTGGCAGGCCCGGGGAAGCGGGCGAGCCGTGCCTGGGCATCGGGCATCCGCAGGATGACCTGCTCCAACTTGTCGAGGTAGCCGGGGTTGTTGAGCAGCCCGCGCAGCTCGGTGAGGAACGGCCGGAGCCGGGAGTACACCATGATGTGCTCGCCGTTCGCGTCGGCGAACATCTGCTCCTCGACGGCACCATGGAGCACGAGCGTGGCCGCCATACTCCAATACGTGGTCACCATCCGGTAGTAGGCGCTTCGTTTTCCTCGATACGCCTCGAGCACATCTTGCGCTGTCCGGGGGCGGAATTCCTCTCGGAACCAGGCCCGCGCCTTGCGCAACACCGGCTCGCGGCGCAGGTCGTACAGCTTGAGCAGCAGATCGGCACTCTCGTATTTGGTGGTCACGGGTGGCTCCGTTGGCATGACATCAGGAAGCTATCGAGACGCCTGCGTCGCGGCGACCCAGGCCCTCCAGGTCTCCTCCGCCGCGCCCACGGTCAGCTGCTGCTGGAAGCGGACCAACGGCATCCGGAGCAGCAGCGGCTCGAGTGTGAGCTGCTCGAGCCAACGGTCCTCGGAGAGCAGGGCGGCCTTGAGGCCGAGCTCGGTGAAGCGCTTCGCGTCCCGGTCGATCAGGGCCTGCATGCCGAACTTCTGCGCGAACCGCCGCAGCTCGCCCAGCGACGCGGCGCGCTCGTTCAGGTCCACGAAATGGCATTTGATGCGCCGCTCGGCGAAAAAACGGAGGGCGGCGCGCGTGTCGGCGCTCTTTCGGACGCCGAAGATCTGGACCTCCACTCAGCTACCGGTGGAAAACCGGACCGCGCCCAAGTCCACCAGCCCCTCGAGCGTTTGGCGCAGCTCGGCCACCGGTACGCCCGTTCCTACTGCGAGCTCCTCCAGCGTCCGCTTACCGTCGGCCAGGTCGATCACCGCCGCCACGCTCTCATCGCTCGTCGCCACCGCGACCCGCCCGTGCGGCGACCGGGCGACGAGCAGCTTGGTGCGACGCTGGGGCGCCTGAGGCACGTCTGTCCAGGCCTGGAGCAGTTTCGGAAGTACGGCGGGAAGATCGAACGCCAGGTCCAGGAGCACCGTGCCCTCTACCGTCTCCGGACGGTACCGCTCCCCGGGACCGGCAGGGACTCCTTTAGGGCTCCCTGCTTCCTCTGCGTCGGGGGAATCTCGCCACACCCGGGGTCCCGCCTCGACCACCATCATCGCCGCTTCGTAGCGCAGCAGGTCGAACAGGTAGGGGACGGGCACAACGCCGACCGCCACGTGCGCCGTCACGAGCCGCGCCACCGCACTTGCCGTTTCGCGACTGCCGAGCACCAGCGCGGGGAGCAGCGCGTCGAAGGCCGGGGACTTGAGGACGCCCTCGGGTGCGCGGCTCGTGACACGAGCGAGGGCGCGCGAGTACTTGAAGAAGTGAACGATTCGCTCGTAGTAGAAATGCCGCGCCAGGAACCGGGCGTAGCGGTCCATACGGTCGGGATCGGCGAGGGCGCGGCGCCGCCAATCGGCCGACGCGCGGTAAGGTGCATCGGCGAGCGCGCGAATCACGTCGTCCTGGAGAGCGCGATCGTTGGGTGCGCGGATCACGGCGTGTCCGCCGGATCGCAGCGCCGCAAGCGCACCACGGCCGTTCGCCCGTCAGAGACGACTTTTTGACCGGAGACGTTTCGCCCCTCGGTGATCGCCCCGGGCAGACGCATGTAGTCCAGCAGATCACCGCACCCACTCGCCTCGACATCGTGCACCACGCGGTCTCGCTCCCAATCGATGTGCGACTCGATGCGATGGGTGGCCTGCGGCTCCCACGGCTTGAAAATCACTCCGACGTCTTTGTTCGCGGCGCCGACCCAGACGAGCGAGAGACTGTCGAGCAGCCAGATCCGGATGTGGTGACGAATTCGGACGTTCGGACCCGCCAGCTCGTACGCGAGGTCCTGTGGTCGCCCCTCGAAGTACTGCGTGCTGACGGGGGCGGTGATCGCCGGCCGGCTCGCGATCGCGGCGGTCACTTCCCGCGTGACGCTGAGGACGGACCGCTTTTGCGCGGGGAGCCAACCGGCCGCTCGAAATGCGCTGTCGATCTCGGTCGCCGTACCGAGCAGCAGCACGTTGAACGGATCGCCCAGCACGGTGCCCGTGCGGTTCTCGGAGCGCGGGACGAACTTGGGCAGCGCCGGCATCTCGGTGAGCTCGCGATGCGTCGCCAGGAGCTCGCACCGGTCGTCACTCGGGAGCACGAGCGGCTCAGTCAGCCGGATACCGCCGATCTCACCCGCGAGGATGCGCACCGGCGGTCCCCGGCGCATGAGCGAAAAGCCGCCGAGCACCGCCACGGGGACGGCGTCGAGGTCGACCGCCGCCGCGACGCCGGCCGGCACGAGCTTCCTGCCGACACCACCGACCGACGTCTTGCCGCTGGACACGAGCCCGGAGTCGGTGAGCGCGCCCGGCCGAGCGTACTCGAGCGTGTCGAGCACACCCGAGATCGGTACCCAATGCCCGGAACGCACTTCCAGGGAGTCGAATCGCAGCCCCAGGCGGCCGTGCCGGCCGAATCGTCCGCCGCCCTTCGAGACGACCACGTGCCCCTTCGCACGAAGGTAGGGGGGCACGATGACGCAGGAATCGCGCACCACGGCCCCCATGGTCTGCACCAGCACGGGGGCGCCGACGGTGTCTCTCCCGCTCGTGACGCGCTGCACGAAGCGGATCGGGATGTGGGTGCCCGCCGGGAGCACGACGTCCGCGAGCAGCAGCGGCAGCAGCGGCAGTGCGATCGCCTTCATAAGGCTCCGCGAATCCGCTCCACGCTCTGGAACAGAACCTCCGCCGTCAAAGACGGTGAGAACGCGTCGAAGGTGACCGCTTTGGCCCGGGGGCAACGGCTCACCGCGTGTGCAGCGAAGGCGAGCATCTCGTCCGAGGGCTCGGCCGGGGCGATCCACGGGCCCCCGAGGTCGGCGTCGTCCGCCACGCCGGCGACGTGCAGCTCCACGACGTGCTCGAGCGGAAACTCGGCGAGCCAGCGCTCCGGCGCCGTCTTGCGGTAGTACGCCTGGAGCCAGACGTGCGGCAGATCGAGCAGGAAACCGGTGCCCGTCGCTTCGAAGAAGCGGCGCAGCCACGTCGGCTCCGGCATCTGGCTCGCCTTGACGTCGAAGAACCCAGGGATGTTCTCCATGACGAGCGGCTGGTCGAGGCGCGCCTGGAGGGCGCAAGCGTTGCGGACGAAGCGGTCGAGAAACTCTTCGGTGTAGAGCGGTGGGAACACGTAGTTCAGGTTGTAGCTGCCGTCCTCGGTGTGCAGACACTGGAAATGCTCCGCGACCCAGGGGGAGCGGTACAGCTCGGCGAGTGCGCGGGCGCGCTGGATGGAGCGCTCGTCGAGCGGCTCGGAGAGCTGGCCCAGGTAATCGTGCAGCAGCAGGGTGTAGCGTCCGCGGATCGCCGGCCACCAGGGGTCGCTCGCCGTCGGCGGATCGGCCATGGCGAGGTGGTCGATCCCCGCAGCCTGAGCGAGCTCCGCTCCCAGGTGAGGATTATAGAACGCGCCCACCATTAATTCCGCATTCCGCACTAGTCTAGTAACCCCCGCTCAGCGAGTTGGTCACAGAATACTTTCACCTGCGCCGCGACCATAGAGGTCGGGTTGCCGTCGGTCCACAGCGCGGCGATCGTCTCGGCGCTCGTTTTGCCGTCCAGCCGCTCGACGATGAAGCGCTCGCGCTCGCCCCACGTAGCGGCCTGCCGCCTGAGGTCGTCCGTGGCGCGGACCGACGGGAACGCCGCCGCGACGATCCGATCGACCTCAGCCAGGCTGTCAGGCGCCAGCGGCCGGGTGCCGGCAAGGTTCTGTTCGACCTGCTGGCTGGTCCGTGCTCCCGCCAGGACGATGCTCACACCGGGCCGTGCCAGCACCCACCCGAGGGCGAGCGCCGACGGCGCCGCGTCGAGTCGCTGGGCGATCGCGGCGAGCCGCTCGACCACGGTCCGCCGACGCTCGAACTCCCGGCCCTTGAACCAGTAGATCTTGCGCCGGTGGTCCGCTGGGGGGAACTCCGGGGGGGCGACATACTTCCCGCTCAGGAGTCCCGCGGCGAGGGGCCGGTAAGCCAGAAACGCGATCTGGCGCGCTTGGCACAGCGGCAGCTCCCGTTGCTCAACGTCTCGATCGAACAAGTTATATGGCCCCTGGTAGGCGACCACAGGGGCGATCTCCAGCGCCCGCACGAGCTGGCGGTGCGTGGCATTGCAGAGCCCGACTGCCAACGCCTTCCCCCGCTCCTGCAGGGTGTGGAGCTGCTCGAGCTGCCGCTCCCAGCCTTCCAGCGCTTCGTGCAGCTGTATCAGATCCACACGATCCGTCGCGAGACGGCGCAGGGACGCCTCGAGCGAGCGGCGGGGGTCGTCGCGGGGGCCGATTTTGGTGGCGATGGCGACGCGGTCGCGGTCGGCCTTGAGCGCGCGGCCCAGCAAGGTCTCCGATGCACCGTCGCCGTACGTGGGAGCGGTGTCGAAGAAGGTGATGCCGAGCTCGAGCGCGCGGTGGATTGCGGCCAGGCGCTCTGGTTCGGCCGCGGGCGCGCCCCACTCCGTGCCGCCCACCGCCCAGGCCCCGAACCCCAGTCGGGGTTCGGAGCTCAGGAAACGCAGCGGGGGCCCGACATCAGTCCGGGCCCCCGGGCGCAATCCTACGGGTTGCCGTCACACCCGTCAACCGGTAACTCTCAACGCTCAATGATCTCGATTCATGCGCTGCTGACCGAGAACGCTCTCGCGGACGAATTCGTTTCCGCCTTTCACGCGAGGCGGCTGCCGGAGAAGTTCTTCTATTGGTTCCCGCTGTCGGTGCGCGCCTGGCTGGCCCTCTGCTCGGACGGCGCGTATCGCAATTTCGTGCGCTCGCGGTCGCTGATCGCGCGTTCCGGCGCGGAGCTCGCGCGGCTGTTTCCGGTCGCCCCACTCGAGGTGGTGAGCCTGGGCGCGGGCCAGGGTGACAAGGACTTACTGCTGCTCGAGGCGCTGCGCGCGCGCGGCGTGCGCGTGTCCTACGTGCCCGTGGATACGAGCCAGGCGCTGCTGGAAATGGCGTGCGCCGGTGCGCTCTCGGCGGGATTCCCGGCGCGAGGGATCAAGGCGGACTTCACGCACCCGACCCATTTGCAGGCGCTCACGGCGGAGCCCGGGGCGCCGCCCCGGCTCGTGTTACTCATCGGGAACACGCTCGGCGCGTTCGATCCCATCGCCGAGGCGCGCGAACTGGCGCGGCTGCTGCGAGCGGGCGACGCGCTCCTGGTCGACGGCGAGGTCTACGCTGGCGACGCGACGGTCGCCGGCTACGACAATCCGTTGAACCGTCGGTTCGCCTGGGCGCCGCTCAACGCTGTCGGCATCCGTGACACCGACGGCGAGCTGGTGTTCGAAGCGGCCGACGATCCGCGTCTCCCCGGCCTGCATCTGATCCCCAAGCATTTCCGGGCGGGCCGGGACGTGGAGGCCCTGCTCGGCGGCGAGGCCCTGCGCCTGGCGCGGGGAGAGCGCCTCGCCATGAACCACTCGTACAAGTATGCCGCGGACACGTTCCTCCGGATTCTCTCCGAGGCCGGACTCACGGCCCGCTGGCAGGGACGGAGCGACGACGAACGGTTTCTCATGGTTCTAGCCTCTCCGCGGTGATCCCGGCGCTGGAAGTGCGTGGGCTCGGCTATGAGTTGCCAGGAAAGGGCCCCCTCGTGCAGGAAGTCTCGTTCACCGTCCGCGCCGGGGAGACGCTGGTGCTGTTGGGCCGCAGTGGGTCCGGGAAGACCACCACTCTCAAGCTCATCAATCGCCTGCTCGAGCCGACTTCCGGCGACGTGCGGGTCGCGGGCGAGCGTGCGGCCGACTTGCCAGTGACGCGCCTGCGGCGTCGGATCGGCTACGTGATTCAAGAAGTGGGGCTGTTCCCCCACGTCACGGTGGAGCGGAACGTGGGGCTCGTCCCGCAGCTCGACGGATGGCCGCCGGCGCGGATCGCCGCGCGGGTGCGGGAGCTCTTGATGCTCGTGGGACTCGATCCCGACACCTTCGCGAGGCGCTATCCCCACGAGCTGTCCGGAGGACAGCGCCAGCGTGTCGGGGTGGCGCGAGCCCTCGCCGCCGACCCGCCGCTCCTCCTCCTGGACGAGCCGTTCGGCGCGCTCGATCCCATCACTCGCGTGGAGCTGCGGCGCGAGTTCGCGGCGCTCGAAGGGCGACTCGGCAAGGCCATGGTCTTCGTGACGCACGACGTGCGCGAGGGACTGTTGCTCGGTACCGGCATCGGGCTCATGCTGCAGGGCCGGCTCAGGTTCCTCGGCACGCCCGACGAGTTCCGGCGGAGCGACGATCCGGAATGCAAAGCATTCATGGCAGCCGCATGAGTCTCTGGGCCTTCTACGCCCGCAACTCGCAGGAAGTGCTGGGACTCGTTGGCCAGCACCTGTACCTGGTCGCGATCTCGACCGGCGCCGCGATCGTGATCGGAGTGCCGTTGGGGATCCTGCTCACCCGGCGACCGGCGTGGCGGGGTCCCGTGCTGGGCGTGGCGAACGTATTCCAGACGGTGCCGAGCCTCGCCCTCTTTGGGTTCCTCATCCCCCTGCCCTTCATCGGCGGCATCGGCGCGACGACCGCCATCGTGGCGCTCGTCCTGTACGCGCTCCTGCCCATCATTCGCAACACCTACGAGGGGGTAGCCGGCGTGGACCCCGCGGTGCGGGAGGCGGGGCGGGGAATGGGAATGACCGACTGGCAGCTGCTTGCGCAGGTCGAGCTGCCGCTGGGCTTCGGCGTGATCCTGGCGGGCGTGCGCGTCGCGACGGTCGTGAGCGTGGGTACGGCGACCATCGCGGCGGCCATCGGCGCTGGCGGGCTGGGCGTGTACATCTTCCGGGGCGTGGCGGTGGTGGACGACACCTTGATCCTCGCGGGCGCCCTGCCCGCGGCTCTCATGGCGCTCGCGGCGGACGGGTTGCTGGGCGTTGCGGAGCGGCGGTTCGCGTGGCGGGTGAAATGAGTCCCCACCCCCTGTCCCCCTCTCCCTTCGGGAGAGGGGGAACGCCGGGCCGGCCCCGGTGGTCCCTCGCCCTGGTCGCCCTGCTGCTGACGGGATGCGCTCATCGCGACCAGATCGTGGTCGGCTCCAAGAATTTCACCGAATCCGACCTGCTCGGGGAGATCGTGTCGCAGCAGATCGAGCGGCGCACCGCCCTCCCCGTGGAGCGGCGCTTCCATCTGGGCGGCACCTTCGTGTGCCATCAAGCCATCACGTCGGGCAGGATCGATCTCTACGTCGAGTACACGGGGACCGCCTACACTGCGGTCCTGAAGCACCCGCCCGTCGCCGATCGCGACAGCGTGTATCGCACTGTGGCGAGCGACTACGCGCAGCAGTTCGGGCTCGTTTGGGGCAAGCCGCTCGGCTTTAACAACACGTTCGCCATCACCGTGCGGCATCGCGACGCCGCGCGCTACGGCCTGAGGCGCATTTCCGACCTGGTGCGCGTGGCGCCGCGCTGGAAGGCGGGATTCGGCTACGAGTTCCTGGAGCGGGCCGACGGCTTCCGGGGACTCGCGCGCGTATACGGACTGCGGTTCGCTTCCCCACCCACCGCGATGGACCTGGGGTTGACGTATCGGGCGCTCGCGGAGGGTAAGGTGGACGTGATTGCCGGAAACTCGACGGACGGCCAGATCGAGGCCCTGGATCTCGTGGCGCTGGAAGACGACCGCCACTACTTCCCGCCATATGAAGCCGCGCCGGTGATCCGGCAGGCAGCGATCACACGGCACTCAGGAGTCGCCGCGGCCCTCGATCAGCTCGCGGGCCGCATGTCGGATGCCGAGATGCGGCGGCTCAACGCCCTTGCGGACGTCGAGCACCGGGACCTCGCGACCATCGCGCGCGACTGGTTGCGGACGAACCTGCCGTGAAGGGGGGGGCCCGCCTGCAGCTCGTGCTCGCCGCCGGCTGTTTCTCGACGGCCGGGGCGGCCATCAAATGGTGCGGCTTCGGCGCGTGGCAGATCGCCGCCATCCGGGCCATCGTGGCGATGCTGGCGATGCTCGTGCTGATCCCCGAAGCGCGCCACCGATGGAGCTGGCGCGTGGGGCTCGTGGGCGTGGCGTACGCCGCTGCGGGGCTGCTGTTCGTGTTTGCAAACAAGCTGACGACGGCCGCCAATACCGTATTCCTCCAGGCGACCAACCCGCTGTTCGTGGTCGCCCTGGCGCCGTGGCTCCTGCGCGAGCGCGTGCGGGCGGCGGACCTGGCGTTCATGGGCGTGCTGGCGGCGGGCCTCGCGCTGCTATTCGTCGGCGGGCGGCGACACTTCGCCACTGCGCCGGATCCCTTCCTCGGCAACGTGCTCGCGGCGGGGAGTGCGGTGGCATGGGCGTTCACGGTCACAGGCTACCGCTGGCTGGCGCGCCAAGGGACCGACCACGGCCCGATCGCCGGCGCCGCGGCGTGCGGCAACCTGATCGTGTTCCTGGTATACCTGCCCGGAGCGCTCCCCCTTGCGGCCGGGCGTGCCACCGACTGGCTGATCGTGATCTACCTCGGCGTGTTTCAGCTCGGCCTCGCCTACGTGTTCCTGTCGCGCGCGATCACCCAGGTGCCCGCGCTCGAGGCCTCGCTGTTCCTCTTGGTCGAGCCGGTGCTGAGCCCCGTGTGGGCGTGGCTCGCGCACGGGGAGACGCCGGGCCCACTGGCGGTAATCGGGGGAGCCGTGATCCTCACGGCCACGGCACTCAAGGCCTGGACCAACACGCAGGTGGTGGTTGTGTGAGGGGGGGTGGGGTGGGCGCGCGCACGATCATCCGGACCTATTTCGCCATCACGGGTCTCTTTAACCTGGCGATGTCGCTCATCTGGGGCATCGATACCCTCTTCAAGATGGGTGCCGGGCTCGACATCCAGCAGGTGCTCCTCACGAACGCGGCTTTCACGCTCGGGTCGATGTTGTTCGAGGTTCCCACCGGAGTCGTGGCGGACACGGTGGGTCGACGCGTGTCCCTGCTGCTCTGCCTCGTCACCCTGTTCGTGACCACGCTTTTGTACGTGGCCATCGCGTGGCGCGGCTGGGGATTCTGGGCGTTTATGTGGGTCTCGGTGTTCCTCGGGCTGGGATACACGTTCTACACGGGTGCCGTGGACGCCTGGTTGGTCGACGCCCTCAAGGCCAGCGGCTACAATGAGCCGCTCGAGCGCGTGTTCTCTCGAGGGCAGATGCTGTTCGGCACCGCCATGCTCGTGGGGACGATCGGGGGCGGCCTGCTGGGCCAAATACGGCTCGACATCCCGTACGTGGTGCGAGCCGCCCTCGTCGTGCCGCTGTTCTTCTTGGCGTGGTTCCGCATGCCGGAAGTCGGGTTCACCCCACGGGCGTTGGAGCTCAGGCGGGTGCCGGCAGAGCTGCGGCGCGTGTTCGTCGAGGGGCTCACCTATGGACTGAGCAATCCGGTCATCCGGCCCGTGATGATCGCGTCGCTTGTCTCCATGAGCTTCATGATCTTCGGGTACTACAGCTGGCAGCGCTACTTCCTCGATCTGCTGGGGCGCGACCTCGTGTGGGTGGACGGGGTAATCAGCGCGCTGGTCGGCCTGAGTCTCATCGCCGGCAACGCCCTCGTCGCGCCGCTCTCACGGGTGGTGCGGACGCGGACCGGCGTGCTCATGCTGTCGGCCGGCGCCCAGGCGGTGCTGGCGGTGGCGTGCGGTCTGCTGACGAACTTCTTCCTGGTCGTAACGCTCTACCTCTTGTACGGCGTGGCCATCGGGCTCGCGATGCCCGTCAAGCAGTCATATCTCAACGCCCACATTCCCTCGGCCCAGCGAGCGACGATCCTCTCGCTCGACTCGATGTTCGCGAGCGGCGGCGGCGTGCTCGGGCAGACGGTGTGGGGGTGGGTGGCGCGGACGCGCTCGATCGGAACGGCGTGGGCCTGGAGCGGGCTGACACTACTACTGGCGATCCCACTCTACTGGCTGGCGCGGCGGAGGGACCGGAAGCTCGACGCGATAGACTAGACGCACAGACGCGGCAGACGCGGCAGGCTAGACGCACAGACGCAGCAGACGCGACAGGCTAGACGCACAGACGCAGCAGACGCACAGGGGAGAACAGAATGGAGTGAATGGGACTACCTGTTCACTCTCACTGTTCACCCCTGTGCGTCTGTGCGTCTAGCAGTGTTTGTCCCGCTTAGTTCGTGCTGTCCTTCTTTTCCCGCTTGTCCTCGCGCACGTCCTTCCGATCCTGCCGCAGATCCCTGCGATCCCGGCGCGCGTCGCGCACGTCATGACGCCGGTCGCGGCGATCCTGCCGCAGGTCGCGCGCGTCGCGCCGCGCGTCCGTGGTATCGCCGTTCTTCAGGTCCTGCCGCACGTCCCGGCGATCCTGGCGGATGTCCCTGGTGTCGTGGCGGATGTCCTTGCGATCGCCGCGCAGCTCGCGGCGGTCGTGGCGGACTTCCTTGCGGTCCGGCTTCACGTCGTTCGAGTCCTGGGCCGATAGCACCACAGGTGCGCTCACGGCGAGCGCCAGCACGGCAAAGACGGCGATATGACGTCGCATACATGGTCCCGGTTGAGGTTCGCAGGTAAGACCGTACGACCGGGAGAGTGTTAACAGCGTGATGCGGGTCACACCCGCAGCGCTAGGACTGCTTGAACTTGGGCAACTCGCCGCGGTGACGCTTCAAGAATTCCTCATAAATGTGGCTGTCCGTGTAATCCCGGATCTCACCGATCCGATCTCCCTGAAACCTGAGGATGCAGCACGTCCGCTGGTCCATCACGTTCTTCGGGTGGGATTTCAACCACGAGCGCTCGCGGAGCTCCACGATGACCCGATCGTCCGCCTCGTACCAATCGCGCCAGACGTCCTCGGATCCCCAGTCGGCGGCGCCCAGTCCGGCCTCGCGGTTCCAGAGGGCATCGAGCACCGCCTCGCGGCCTCGCCATTCGCCGCCGATCCGGGGAGCGCCGGCCACCCAATAGACGATGTCATCTGTGAAGTAGCTCCCCGTTTCCGCTCGGTTCCCTGCGAACAGCGCCTTCTCGTATGCCTTGGCCACGTTCATACGACGGCTCATACGGTCATCTCCTTGATCTCCTCCGGCTCGGGCAGGGTGCTCGCCTTGCGCCCGGCGCGCTCCATCGGCTTGTCCATCTCGGCCTTGTGCCGGTCGATGATGGTCCAGAAATCGAGCGCCCGGTCGAGCAGCTCGCAGGCGGCTTCCTTGAGCGTGTCGCTCATCTTCACCTGCCGCACGTTGTTCTGCATGTCCTCCGCGTCCCAGCCGCGGGAGTGCGCGATGAAGGGGAACTGGGGAAACACGAAGCCGAGCTCGGCCCAGAAGGTGAACATGGCACCCGCGACCGCCTGGATGTTGTCCTGGCCGCCGGTGATGATGAACGCCGCCACCTTGTTCCGGATCAGCACCTTGTCCTGGATCGTGACCTGGTTCTGCACGCAGTTCAAGCGCTCGATCATTTTGTAATACAGCGACGACGCATTCCCCCAGCGAATGGGCGTGCCGATCAAGACCACGTCGGCCCAGTGCACCAGCCCCTCGTAGACCGCCGTCAGCTGATCTTCGGGATCGCGCTCGGTGATGGCGCAGGGCCAGGTGCAGGCGCGCGCCGCCTTCGAGTAGTTGCCCTCACAATGGCGGAACTTGAGGTCGCGCAGCCTGATCTGCTGCGTCTCGGCTCCGCGGCGCTTCGCCTGGTCCAGGGCGTGCGCGAGCAGCGCGTCCGACGTGGAGAAGCGTGGGTTGACATCGTCCATCGCGGTGGTGGAGATGACCAGCACCCGTGGCGACGCGCCGGGGGGCTTCGAGTGGACCTCGAGCAGGTGCGACGGTTTGTGCTTGACGAGCTTGCGCGGCATCACCGGCGGCGTCTGCACGTACACCCCGTCGTCGCGCTCCTCCACCGCGAACACCGGGACCTGTTCTTCGTCGTAGCCTTCCGGGCCCTTGCCCGTGATGACGCTGTATTCCCAGGCGTGCCACGGGCACATCACGAACTCGCCGTGGAGCCGGCCTTCGCTCAATGGCCCGCCCTTGTGGTTGCAGGCGTTGCCGATCGCACGAAACTGGCCGGCATAGTGGAAGACGGCGACCGACCAGCGGTCGAGCGTGAAGACGGCGGGAACGCGAGCGAGCAGCTCGGCTCGGTCGCCGAGGCGATGCCACGTGGTCATGGGACGCATCCGTTAGAGGCAGTGTAGATTGTAGCCCGCATGAAAGATCGGAGCGAGATCGGGATCGTCGAGGCGACGGCCCGCTACGAGGCCTGGCTCGCCGAGCGGGTTCCCCTCGTGAAGGCCGATCTCGCGCACAAGCATCGGGCCATGAGCGCCGGGATCTTTCCCTTCCTCCGTGCCACGTTCTACCGCTGGGCGACCCGCTGGCGGGCGCTCGCGGGCGACGTCGCGGCGGCGCCGACGGTGCTGGCCGTCGGCGACCTTCACGTAGAGAACTTCGGCACCTGGCGCGATGCCGAAGGGCGGCTGGTGTGGGGCGTGAACGATTTCGACGAAGCGTGGCCGCTGCCGTACACCAACGACCTGGTGCGGCTCGCGACCAGCGCGCTGCTGGCGCGCGAATATCACGACCTGAGAATCGACGGCAAGGAGGCCGTGAGCGCGATTCTCGACGGCTACCAGGAGGCCCTCGAGCACGGGGGACACGCGTTCGTGCTGGCGGAGCATCACACCGCGCTGCGGGAGATGGCGTTGTATCGCCTGCACGATCCGGAGAGCTTCTGGAACAAGCTCGAATCGCTCCCGACGGTGAAGTCCCCCGTTCCGGAGATCGTGCTGTCGTCGCTCCGACGTGCCCTTCCGGAGCGTGGTCTTAAGGCCCGGATCGTGCATCGCGTCGCCGGACTGGGGAGCCTGGGGCGTCAACGGTTCGTCGCGCTCGCGGCGTGGCGCGGTGGGCGCGTCGCGCGGGAAGCGAAGGCGCTCGCCCCCTCCGCCTGTACCCTGGGCGCGAGCGGGAGCGTCGGAAAGGCGGGGATGGTGCGGCGCGCGTGGTCGGTGTTGAGCGGCGCGGCAGGGAAGATCCACTACGACGCGATCCTGCGTCGCGGCGTTCGCTGTCCCGATCCATGCGTCCGGGTGGACGGTGCCTGGCTCGTGCGGCGGCTCGCGCCGGACTGCTCGCGCGTAAAGTTGAACGAGCTGCCGCGCAAGCGCGAGGAAGCGCGACTGTTGCATGCCATGGGCTGGGAGACGGCCAACGTTCACCTCGGCAGCCCCGGCTCCCGTGCCATCCGAGCGGACTTGAAGCGGCGCGACAAGCGCTGGCTGTACGACGCGGCCCGCCGCCTGGCGGACGCGATCGACGACGACTGGCGCGACTGGTGCAAGGCCTATCCGTGACGGCGCTGCCTTCCCGCTCGCGCTTCGCGGTCATCTTTTTCACGGTCGTCATCGATCTGATCGGGTTCGGGATCATCATTCCGATCCTGCCCTACTACGCGCAACGGTTGGGCGCAGGCGGGTTCGGGCTGGGCGCCCTGCTGGGCGTGTTCTCGGCGATGCAGTTCCTGGCGACCGCGTTCCTGGGCCGTACGTCGGACCGCGTGGGCCGGCGCCCGATCCTGCTCACGACCATGCTCATCAACGCGCTCGGCTATGTGCTGTTCGCCGCGGCGCACTCGTACCCCATCCTGTTCATCGCGCGCGTCGTGTCGGGATTCGCCGGCGGCAACATCTCCGCCGCGCAGGCCTACATGGCGGATATCACCACGCCGGCGGAGCGCTCCCGCGGCATGGGGATCATCGGCGCCGCCTTCGGCCTGGGCTTCATTATCGGACCCGCGGTCGGCGGCCTGTCGGCGCACTACCTCGGGCCGTCGGCTCCCGGGCTGGTGGCAGCGGGGTTGTCGCTGGTCAACTTCGTGTCCGCCTACTTCATCCTGCCCGAGTCGCTCAAAGCGGAGCACCGCACCGAGCGCGAGCTGTGGGATTTCTCGCACATCGGCGCTGCCATTCGCCATCCCCGCCTGGCCCCGCTCATGCTCGCGTGGCTGCTCGCGCCGTTCGCGTTCTCCGGCTATACCGTGGCGATTCCGCTCTGGGCGGGTGTGACGTTCGGCTGGCGGGAGCAGCAGCTCGGCTGGTTCTTCACCGTGATCGGCGCGACGGCCGCGATTGTGCAGGGATACGCGTACGGGAAGCTCGCCCGTCGGTTCGGGGATCGCGCCCTGCTCATCGCCGGCGGCTTCGGTATGGCCTTCGCCATCGGGGTGATCCCGGCAATCCACTCGAGTGCGGCGCTGTACGGCTGGACGGCCGTGCTCGCCTTCTCGAACAGCATTTTCGGACCCGCGGCGACCGGGCTCGTCTCGGTCTTCGCTGATCCCACCGAGCAGGGTACGGTGCTCGGCGCGGCGCAGGCCCTCGCGGCCCTCGGCCGGTTGCTCGGGCCGCTGACGCTCGGCAAAGTGTACGATGCGTCGCACCCGACGGCGTTTCTCGTCGCGGGGGCGGTGATGGCGCTGGGAGGGTTGGTGACCCTGCGCGTACCTCAGACGCGACAGGAACCCGTCGCACAGCCGGCAGGACCGGCAGGCTAGACGCACAGACGCGGTAGGGCTAGACGCACAGACGCAGCAGACGCACAGGGGTGAACAGGTTGAGTGAACAGGACTTCCTGCCCACTGTCCTCTGTTCTCCGCTGTGCGTCTGTGCGTCTAGTTTATGCCTAGCCTACTTCCGGTTTCGTGCCGCATATTCTCCAGGTCCCCCTCCTGGAGTTTGCTGCGCAATGCGCGTGTACAAGACACCGGAGATTCGCAACGTGGCGGTCGTGGGCCACGGCGCGAGCGGCAAGACCTCCCTGGTCGACGCCCTCGCGTTCGTGGCCGGCACGAGCAAGCGCCACGGATCCGTGAAGGACGGCACCGCCCTCACCGACTACACCCCCGACGAAATCGAACGCAAGTATTCCATCAACCTCGCCCTCGCGGTCGCCGAATGGATGGACGCGAAGCTCAACCTGATCGATACGCCGGGCTATCTCGACTTCACGGGCGAAGCGCTTGCGGGGGTGTACGCGGCGGACGGGGCGGTAGTGGTCGTCTCGGCCACGGGCGGTGTGGAGGTGGGCACGGAGAAGGTGTGGGACTATTGCGAGCAGCGGGAGATCCCACGCCTGTTCTTCGTCTCGCTGATGGATAAGGAGCATGCCGACTTCGAGAGGGTCTACACCCAGGTCAAGGAGCGGCTGACACCCAAGGTGATCCCGGTGGAGATCCCCGTGGGCGAAGGCCCCGAGTTCCACGGGATCATCAACCTCTTCTCCAAGCAGTGCCACATGTACAAGAAGGGCACGAAGGCCGGCGAGTACGAGGAGGTGGATGTCCCCCCCGAGTACCGGGACCGGTTCGAGCGCTACTCCAAGGAGCTGATCGAGCGCATCGCCGAAACGGACGATACGCTGCTGGAGCGCTACCTCGGGGGCGAGGAGATCGGACGTGACGAGGCGATCGCCGCGATGAAGGCCGGCATGCTGAAAGGCGAGCTGTTCCCCTTGTTCTGCGGTGCCGCCGAGCTGACCTACGGGACGCGTGCCTTGCTCTCGAAGCTGGTGGAGCTGATTCCCGCGCCGCACGAGCGCCCGCCGGTCGGGGCGCAGCGGTGGGGGAGCGCCGAGCGGGTGACGCTCAAGCCGGAGGACGCGGGGCGGTTCGTGGCACAGGTGTTCAAGACGATCTCCGAGCCGCACGTAGGCGACGTGACGCTGTTCCGCGTGTATTCAGGGCTAGTCAAGAACGGGCAGGACGTCTACAACGCGCCGCGCGAAGCGGTGGAGAAGCTGAACCACCTCTGCGTCACCGTCGGGAAGGACCGGACCGAGGTCCCCGAGCTGCACGCAGGGGACATCGGCGTCGTGGCCAAGCTACGGGACACGCACACGAACGACACGCTGTCGACCAAGGACTATGCGATCGTGCTCCCCAAGATCCCTTTCCCCGAGCCGGTGATCACCGAAGCGATCGAGGTCAAGCAGCGGGGCGAAGAGGAAAAACTCTCGAACGGGCTGCACAAGCTTCACGAGGAAGATCCGACGTTTCAGCACGAGTACAACGGCGAGCTGGGGCAGACGTTGATCCGGGGGCTGGGCGAGCGCCACCTCGAGATCATCGTCGGACGGCTGGCTCGCAAGTTCGGCGTGCACGCGGTGATCGGGAAGCCCAAGATCGCCTATCGCGAGACCTTCAAGGCGCGCGCCGAGGGGCAGGGCAAGCACAAGAAGCAGACGGGCGGCCGCGGTCAGTACGGCGATTGCTGGATCCGGATCGCGCCTTTGCCCCGCGGATCGGGATTCCAGTTCATGGACGAGATCGTGGGCGGGGTCATCCCACGGCAGTACATCCCGGCAGTGGAGCGCGGCATTCAGGAGGCGGCGGCGCGGGGTCCCGTGGCCGGCTATCCCGTCGTCGACTTCAAGGCGGAGCTGTACGACGGCTCCTACCATGACGTGGACTCGAACGAAATGTCGTTCAAGATGGCGGGCATCCTGGCGTTCCGGAACGTGAGCCCGAACTGCCGGCCCGTGCTGCTCGAGCCGATTCTCGAGCTCGAAGTATGGACGCCCGACGACTACCTCGGCGCCGTGATGGGCGATCTGTCGTCGCGCCGGGGTCACATCCTCGGCACCGAGCCCGCCGGCCGCCAGGTCAAGATCAAGGCGCTCGTCCCCGAAGCGGAGCTGGATCGCTACGCCACGACGCTGCACTCGATCACACACGGGCGCGGGACCTACCACGCGAAGTTCCACGTGTACCAGGAGGTCCCGCCCGACGCCGCGCAAAAGGTGGCGGAGGTGCGGAAGAAGGAGCTGGAGGAAGCGAAGGCCTAACGGGGTACAAGAGGACCCATGAGAACCACATCGTTCTGCGTGAGCCTTGCCGTCCTTGGAGCCGCGTGTCAGCGGGTGGACCGTGCGCCACCGGCATCCGAGACGTCCGCGGCGGCCGACACCGCCGCTCGCGCCGCGCCCGCCGCCACCCCCGTCGCGGCGCCCACGCCACCACCATCTCCCGCCGCGACCAAGGTAGCGGTGGTGGAAGGGTTCCTCACGCCGGAATCCGTGCTGCACGACCCCGTGCAGGACATCTACTTCGTCTCGAACATCAACGGCGGCCCCACCAC
>WNGO01000902.1_pt1 | contig 35911 bp, 34 predicted proteins | sample 5400511 | NCBI WGS metagenome assembly WNGO01 (sample SAMN13153380, study PRJNA577476) | soil metagenome | isolation source: 20 cm soil or saprolite under Garry oak tree replicate 2 | place: USA:California | collected 2016-06-15 | reverse complement strand
TGAGAACGATGTAGCCGAACTTGTTGGACAGCGCGTGGAGGATGGTCGAGCGGATCCTCGGCTGCAGATTCTCCTCGGCGACCCCGGGTTTGGTGCCGCGAAAGACCGGCGAGAGGATCTCCTCGAATCCTGAGTGCGGTGGCTCGATCGAGAAGTCCATGAGCTGCATGCCCAGGTTCTCCGCGACCTGGCCGGCGTCGTCGAGGCTCTCCGGCGAGGTGTGTCGCGATGGCATGCGCACACCGATCACGTTCTGCGCGCCCAGGGCGTCGCAGGCGATCGCCGCCGTCAGCGCGGAGTCGACGCCACCCGACATGCCGATGACCACCTTCTCGAATCCCTGCTTGCGCATGTAGTCGTGCGTGCCGAGCACGACCGCCGCGTAGATCTCGGCGGCGCCCTCCAGCGGCTGCGCAAGGCGATGTTCGAGCGGCGGCCGCGGCTGATCGCCGTCCACGCGGTCGAGCTGGATCTCGGTGACGTCAAGCTCGAGCCGCTCAGCGGCTTCACTTTCGCGTCGCAGCTTCTCGACCGGGCGGTGGATCGGTTGCGACGTGTCGATATCGCACACCAGGAGCTCTTCGACAAATGACGCGGCGTGCGCCAGCAGCCGGCCATGCGGGTCGAAGACGACACTGTTGCCGTCGAAGACCAGCTCGTCCTGGCCGCCCACCGTGTTGACCCAGGCCACAAAGGCGCCGTAGTCGGCGGCGCGCCCGCCGATCATCGCCTCGCGTGGCCCGCGCTTGCCGTAGTGGTAGGGCGAGCCGTTGATGTTGATCAGGAGCTGGGCGCCATGGTGTGCCTCCCAAGCCATCGGGCCGGACGGAAACCAGCAGTCCTCGCACACCGACAGACCGATCCTGACGCCGCCCACCTCGACGATCGGGCAGCGGTGGCCTGGTTCGAAATACCGTTTCTCGTCGAAGACGCCGTAGTTGGGCAGGAAAACCTTGTGAAAGACGGCCTTGATTTCACCGCCGCTGAGGAACGCCGCCGCGTTGAATATGTCGCCTTCCTCGTCGACGAAGCCGACGACCGCCGAGATGCCCTTCGTCGCGTGGGCGATGGACGTCAGCTGAGCGATGTTGTCGCGCACGAATGATGGTTTGAGGACCAGGTCTTCGGGCGGATACCCGGTCAGGACAAGCTCGGGAAAGCAGACGATATCGGCGCCGGCCTGCCGCGCTTTGTCCGTCCAGTCAATGACCAGATGGGCGTTTCCTTCGAGATCGCCGACCGTCGGGTTGACCTGCGCAAGAGCGATTCGCACAACCTCAATTGTCGCTGGGAAGTAACTTGTCCCATCTGGACGTGACAAACACATCCGGCTATCGAGTCCGGCTCCGGCAGGTGACCCCGGCGGACGCCGACCTGCTCGAGCTCTGGCAGGGGCAGGACTACCGCGGCGAATTCAACGACTTCGGGCTGCCCTTGAGACCCGTCGCCACCGCCATCGGAGACAGAGGGATGGTAGGTGAGGAGCGGGGCGGGCTGATCGTGGAAGTTGTCGCTGACGGCCGGCCGATCGGATCTGTCTCGTGGCACGGCGTTCGGTACGGGCCGAATCCTCAGTCGCTCGTCTGGAACATCGGCATCAACCTGATCCCGGACGCCAGGGGTCATGGATACGGCGGTGAAGCCCAGCGTCTGCTCGCCGACTGGCTGTTTGCCATCACGTCGGTCAACCGCGTCGAAGCGATGACGGACGTCGACAATGCGCAGGAGCAGCGGTCGCTCCAGAAGGCAGGGTTCGTGCGTGAAGGCGTGCTGCGCGGCGCCCAGTACCGGGCGGGCGGCTGGCACGACATCGTCGTCTATTCCCGGCTCCGGCCCCGGGGCGCCACCTGATCAGTCCCCGCCCCCCTACGATTTGGAAGGCTTGAGCTACTTCGAACGTCTCCGCGCGCTCTCACGCGAGCGTCACACGCTCCTCTGCGTCGGCCTCGATCCTGATCCGGACCGCATTGCGGGCGGCGCCGCCGGCGCGCTGCGCCACTGCCAGGAGGTGGTGCGCCAGACCGAGGAGCACGTCTGCTGCTACAAGCCGAACAGCGCCTTCTGGGAGCAGTACGGCCCGGATGGGTGGTCCGCGCTTCTCGAGCTCCGCGACGCCGCCCCCGAGACGCCGTTCCTGCTCGACGCCAAACGTGGCGATATGGACAACACCATGCGCGCGTACGCTCGGGCCGTCTTCAGCACGCTGGCGATGGATGCTGCGACGGTCAACCCCTACCTCGGCGCCGACTCGCTAGAGGAATTCGCCGCGTACCAAGACCGCGGCGTCTACGTCCTCTGCCGGACCTCGAATCCCGGAGCCTCCGACCTCCAGCACCTCGATGCAGGCGGCAAGCCGATCTACCGCCATGTCGTCGCCCTTGCCGAGCGACTGAATGCCCGCGAGAACGTCGGCCTCGTGGTCGGCGCGACCGCGCCGGCGCAGGTCGCCGAAATCCGCCGCGTGACGGACCTGCCCTTCCTCGTTCCCGGCGTCGGCGCGCAAGGCGGAGACGTGGAAGCCTCGGTGCGCGCAGCCTGGAACGGCGACCCCGCCTCCTGTCTGGTCGCCGCGAGCCGCAGCGTCATCTTCGCCGACAGCCCGGCCCGCGCCGCCGCGGCTCTGCGTGCGCAGATCAACGCGGCTGCGGGAGCTCGCGCGTGACGGCAGGTCGACATTCCGCGCGCCTGGTGCTGCAGGGCCACATCATCGACTCCATGATGCTGCCGCAGGTCATGGACATCGTGATGGACCTCGGCGGCAACTTCACGATCGAGGAGCTGAAGGTCGGCCAGCACAAGACCGATCCCTCGATCTGCCGGATGGAGGTCTACGCCGATTCGGCCGAGCTTCTCGACCGCATCGTGCAGCGCGCGCGCGCCCTGGGCGCGACCGCGGAGCATGAGCAGCCGGTGCGCCTGGACAAGGTTTCCCGGGCCGGGGTTTTCCCCGAAGGCTTCTACTCGACGAGCAACCTGCCAACCGAGGTCTTGCTCGACGGGCTGTGGGTCGCGGTTGACAACATCGAGATGGACGCCGCGATCGCCGTCGAGCGCAAGGCGCACCGCGCCTGGTGCATCGTCTTCCAGGACGCAAAACCCGGCATGGAGGTCGTCATCGGGCACCAGGGCGTGCGGGTCACGCCGCTCGAGCGCTCCCGGCAGACGGAGATCTTCAGCTTCATGGGCAGCGAGGTATCGGCCGAGAAGCCGAAGAAGGTCCTCATCGCGGGAATCGCCAACGAGATGCGTCAGGTGCGCGAAACCGGGGGCCGGATCCTGGTGGTCGCCGGCCCCGCGGTGGTGCATACCGGCGCCGGCGTCTACCTGTCGCGCCTCATCGAGCTCGGGTTCGTGCAGGTGCTTTTCGCGGGGAATGCGCTCGCCGTGCATGACGTCGAGTCGGCCCTGTTCGGCACCGCCCTGGGCGTCAACATCGCGAGCGGGCTGGCCATCGAGCACGGCCACGAGCACCACATGCGTGCGATCAACCGCGTCCGTGCGGCCGGTGGGCTGCGGCAGATGATCGAGAGCGGCCAGCTCAAGTCCGGCGTCATGAAATCGGCGATCGACCATGGCGTCGAGATCGTGCTCGCCGGCTCGGTCCGAGACGATGGCCCGCTTCCCGACGTGATCACCGACATGGAGGAGGCGCAGCGCCAGATGCGCGGCGCGTTGCCCGGGGTGCGGATCGCGCTCATGCTGTCGACGATGCTGCATTCGATCGCGACGGGCAACATGCTGCCCGCCGGGGTGCGGACGGTGTGCGTCGACATCAACCCGGCTGTGGTGACCAAGCTCGCCGATCGAGGCAGCTGGCAGTCCATCGGGCTCGTCACCGATGTCGAATCGTTCTTGCGCGAACTGGCCCTGGTCATGGAAACTGGGCGGCATGGGTAAAGGACGCGACAAGCAGGGCCGCGAGGCGAAGAAAAAGAAGAAAGCGAAGCAGCCGGCGGCGGCGGTTCCGACCAACGTCCAGTTCCGTCACCACTCGGTGGTGACGAACCAACCCGAGACGCCACCCCGAACGACCGAATAATCGCTTTGACAAGACGCCGCGGCGTCTTCGCAGCGATCGGGTTTCTGGGCGGGCTGCTGGGAGGCCTCCTAGGAGTGGGCGGCGGCTTCGTGCTCGTTCCGCTGCAGGTGCTGTGGACCGACACGCCGCAGCGCAACGCCAACGCCAACTCGCTGGTGGCGATCATCCCGATCGCGCTCGCGGCACTGCCCATCTACTACTTCAGGAAAGGCTCGCCCCAGGTCGATTTCCACGTCGCAGTTTTCCTGGTCATCGGGAGCGTGGTGGGTGTCTACATCGGTGCTCGGCTGCTCAATCGCATCCCGGACCGCCAGCTCAAGTTCGCCGTGGCGGCCGTCCTCGGTCTTGTCGGGTTCAAGGAGCTGCTGTTCCCTTGAGCGTCGTGGACATGCATGAACTGGTCTGACCTACTAGGGATCGCGGGCGGGTTCGCGGCAGGGTTTCTCTCCGGCACCATCGGCATCGGCGGCGGCCTGTTGTTCGTGCCCACGATGACCGTCGGCTTCAGGCTTTCCCAGGCGGCCGCCCAGGGCACCTCGCTCGTCGCCATCATCCCGACTGCGATCGTGGGCGGGATCACGCACCTACGCCAGGGCAATGTCCTGCGCGAGCCGGCGCTGCTCATGGGCGGTGGGGGAGTGGTCGGGGCGGTGATCGGCGCACTCGTCGCGGTGGAGGTCCCCGGACCGATCCTCGCGCGAGTCTGGGGCGCCTTCCTGGTGTTCAGCGCCTTCCGCCTTTTCACGCAAGGCTTGCAGGCCGCCCCCCCGCAGCCTTAACCCGTTGACATTCCTCGGGCCGGCCGCGTAACGTCGGCCATGAAAACGGTACGTACGAGTACCAAAGCGTTGCAGCAGTAGGAGAACAGCAGGGAACCATGATTTCGTTTGAGTTGAGCGACGAGCAGAAAGAGATCCGGGACTGGGTTCACAGCTTCGCCGAGAAGGAGATCCGGCCGTTCGCGCACCAGTACGACGAGGCGGAGGAGTTTCCCTGGCCGATCGTCAAGAAGGCGGCCGAGGTAGGCCTCTACGGAACCGAGTTCCTCCAGCAGACCTTTGGCGACGGCACCGGGATCATGCCCGCGCTCGTGGCCGAGGAGCTGACCTGGGGCTGCGCAGGCATCGCGCTGGCGATCCAGGGAACCGGGCTGCCGGTGGCGGCGATCTTCTCCCAGGGCACGCCTGACCAGATCTCGACCTGGATCCCGGCCTGCTTCGGGACGCCGGACAAACCGGCGTTGGGAGCTTTCGCGGTCACCGAGCCGGACGCCGGCTCGGACGTGTCATCAATGAAGACGCGGGCCATCCGCAAGAACGGCGAGTGGGTGATCAACGGCCAGAAGGTGTTCATCACCAACGGCGGCATCGCCGACGTGCACGTGGTTGTGGCGGCGGTCGAGCCCGAGCTCGGGACCCGCGGCCAGGCGAGCTTTGTCGTGCCGCCCGGGACCAAGGGTCTGCGCATGGGCAAGAAGGAAAAGAAGATGGGCATCCGCGCTTCGCATACGGCGGAGGTGCTGCTCGAGGACTGCACGATCCCGGCCGAGAACGTGCTCGGCGGCATGGACAAGCTCGAGGCTCGTTTGAAGCGGGCCCGGGAAGGCGCGCATCAGCGCTCATCCGTCGCCTTGAAGACGTTCGAGCTGTCCAGGCCGATCGTCGGAGCGCAGGCGCTGGGGATCGCGCGGGCGGCGTTCGAGTTCGCCCTGCAGTACGCCAAGGAGCGCAAGCAGTTCGGGCGCACCCTGATCGAGAACGAGGCGATCGCCTTCATGCTCGCCGATATGGCGACCGAGATCGAGGCCACCCGCGCTCTGATCTGGCGAGCGCTGTGGGAAGGGCGCAACGGCGGCGAGTTCACCAAGGCCCAGGGCTCGATGGCCAAGCTCAAGGCCGGCGAGGTCGCGGTCAAGGTGACCGAGCAGGCGATCCAGATCTGCGGCGGCTACGGCTACATCCGGGACTTTCCGGTCGAGAAGTGGCATCGCGACGCCAAGATCTACACCCTCTTCGAGGGCACCAGCGAGATCCAGCGCCTGGTGATCTCGCGGGCGCTGGCGGCGGGCTAGCCTCCGAGATGGCGGTCCCCGCGGCACAGCTGCGGCGTGACGCTCGCGTCGAGCGGCGGAGGCGGCGGATCGTCGAAGCGGCGCTGTCGAATTTCGCCAGCCGCGGTTACACCGTGACCTCGGTCGACGATGTGGTGACGCGGGCCCGGGTCTCCAAGTCGGCGTTCTACGAGTTCTTCGAGTCGAAGGAGCACTGTTTCCGCGAGGTGCTCGCGGAGGAGGGCGGGGCGCTGATCCACGAGGTGCTGACCGAGGCCGCCACGGGCCACGATCACCACGCGCGGCTGCGACTGGGCATCAGCCGCTTCGTCCAGGAGTGCTTCGAGCGGCCGGACGTGGCGCGGCTGCTGATCGTCGAGTCGGTCGGGCTGAGCGAAGGCGTCGAGGCCGTACGTCGCGCCCTGCAGGCCCGTTTTGCGGACGCGGTGGCGGAAGAGGTCCGGCACGCGATGACGCACGACGCCTTCTACGCCGACAAGGATCCGGCGGTGTTTGGTCGGGCCGTGGTCGGGGCGGTGAGCGACGCTGTCGGCTACTTCCTGACGCACCCGGGGGTCGACGCGGAGTCGCTGGCGGCCAGCCTCTGCGTCATCTTTGCTCCCTAGGGCGCCCGCGCCCTAGAGCTTCAGGAGCTTCAGCACCAGCAAGTCAAGCGCGGGGGGAGGAGGAGACCGGCCGTGATCAGGAGCTCGCGCACCCTCGCGAGCTTAACAAGCGTCCTTGCGGCCCGAACGCCCGTTCGGGTATACTCAAGTCCGAACATGCGTACGTTGGCAACCCAGGTGAAGCTGCGGCGGTTGATTCGGGCTTTCGGTGAAGCCCGCGGCCGGCTCGTGTCCGAACCCGCGGACCGGCGGATCGTAGGTTCGCTCGTGGACAGGCTGCTCGAGCTGTCAGGTGACCTCAGGGAGAGCTGGCGGCGCGAAAACGCCCTCAGGCCCCTGGAGGCGTCCCTGGAGCGCTACGTCAAGGAATCGATGCGGACGATCGAGCTGTCGGTCGCCGGCCTACGTCAGGCCGGAGCGGACCTGGACCTGCTGCGGGGCGACTTCGAGTCGGCGGCGCTGCCGCTAGAGGTTTTCCTGCGGGGCCTGGACGCCGAGCCGGCGCTGCAGCGCTCCGCCTAAGGCACATGGTGTTCTTAGCGGTCATTATCGTGTCCATAATCGGGCGCCCAGGCAGGTCAGGCTGACCCCTCGCCCACCGCTTTTTCCAGCTGTTCCCGTGTGATCTTGCCTTCAGCGATCACGTGGTCCTCAAGCAAAACCACGGGCACACGCCAGTCGTAGAGGTCGTGCAGGCGATCGTCCGCGTCCACGTCGGCCAGCTCGGGAGCGTGACCGAGATCCCGGAGGAGGCTCAGAGCTTCGTCGCAGAGGTGGCAGCCCTGACGGGTCACGAGGACCAGCCTCACGGCCGGCGCGACCGGCTAGCTGGGCAGCCGGAGGGTCTGCCCCGCCTGGATCGTCGGCCCGGCCAGGCCGTTGGCCTGCTCGATATCGTCGACACGGACCCGGACATCATCCGCCGGATAGTGTTCCGCGGCGATCGACCACAGGGTGTCCCCCGGCTCGACGACGACCGTCGTATAGCCCGCCGATGTGCTGCCATGCGCCCCCAGCGCCAGGCCGACTCCGAACAGGGAAACGGCGGCGACTGCCGCCAACAGCCGCCGCATCGAGGAAAAGCCACCGGCGCGGGTTGCCCGCCAAGGTTTGATCCCGCGACCGGTGGCGTACATACGTTCGGAAGAATATCGAACGGCCGTTCGCCTGTCAAGACTTGAAACGAATGTTTCGCGCTGGCTTGTAAAGCAGCGAACAAAGGTTTGCGCCGGGAGGCCCTAAGTGCTAGCATGGCTATCAGCGTCCCCCCAATACGCTCTGGAGAAGAACCGAATTGACCGAACAGCTCACCGAACGGCAGAACAAAATCCTCGATTACATCCGCTATGTGACCAAGGTCCGCAACTACCCGCCGAGCGTGCGCGAGATCGGCGAGGCGGTCGGCCTCAGCTCCAGCTCGACCGTCCACAACCACCTCAACCAGCTCGAGCGGCGCGGCCTGATCAAGCGAGACCCCAGCAAGTCGCGCACGGTCCAGCTTGTCGCCGACGCGGAGATCGCCGAGCAGCGGCGCAACGCGGTCTCGGTGCCCATCGTCGGCCACGTCGCCGCAGGCAGTCCCATCCTGGCCGAGCAGAACGTCGAAGACCACATCCTCTTGTCCTCGGAGCTGGCCAAGGACGGCTTCTTCCTGCTCCGCGTACGCGGCGACAGCATGGTCAACGCAGGCATCCTCAATGACGACCTGGTCCTGGTCCGACCGCAACACGAGGCGCCGAACGGCTCGATCGTGGTCGCACTGGTCGACGGCGACGCCACGGTCAAACGGATCGAGCGCGCCAACGGACACGTGAAGCTGATCGCAGAAAACCCGGCTTACGAGCCGATCGTCACCAGCAACGTCAGCCTGGTCGGTCAGGTCCGAGGTGTGATCAGGCTTTTCCGTTAGCCGAATACGTCACAAAGCGCCCTGCCACATGGCGGGGCGCCCAGCCCCAAGCCCTGGTTCCACCGTCGACGTACTCCGTGCGCTCCACGCCACCGATCTTGCGTAGCTCCGCCAGGACTCCCTCGCGCCCGTAGGGCACCAGGATCTCCAGCGCAACCGCATCCCCCCGGCTCGCCCTGTCGATCGCCTGGAGCAGCTCGCCGAAACCGGTTCGCCGCACAGCCGAGATGGCGACCGCACCCGGGAAGTGCTGCGACGCGGCGGCGATCGCGCGTCGCCGCGAAGCGGGACCCAGGAGGTCGGCCTTGTTCAGCGCCACCACCCGCGGCTTGTCCGCGGCGCCAAGCTCGCGCAGCACGCTTTCGACCGTCGCCGCCTGCTCCTCCATCGCCGGCGAGCTCAGGTCGAGCACCTGGATGATGAGGTCAGCCTCGGTCACCTCCTCCAGGGTCGCTCGGAAAGCCGCCACCAGGTCAGTCGGCAGCTTCTGGATGAATCCCACCGTGTCGGTCAGGAGCAGCTCGCGTCCGGCCGGCAGCTCGAGCTTGCGAGTGGTGGGGTCGAGCGTCGCGAACAGGCGGTGCTCGGCCCGCACGTCGGCCCCGGTCAGGACGTTGAGCAAGGTGGACTTGCCCGCGTTCGTGTAGCCAACGATCGCCGCGGTTTCGAGGGCGGCGCGGCGCCGGCCTGTCCGCTGCTGGTGCCGCTGGGTGCGCACCTGCTCGATCTCCCGATCGAGATCGCGGATCCGCTTCCGGATACGCCGGCGTTCGACCTCGATCTGCTGCTCGCCGAATCCACCGCGGGCCCCCACTCCCCCTCGCCTTCCGCCGACCTGCCGGTCATAGGCGTACGCCCCGATCAGCCGGGGCAGCAGGTGATGGAGCCGAGCCGCCTCAACCTGGAGTCGCCCTTCGTGGGTGCGGGCGTGCTGGGCAAAGATCTCGAGGATGATCTCGGTCCGATCCAGGACGCGCGCCTTGACCTCCAGCTCGAGGTTGCGCTGCTGGCGCGGGCTGAGGTCCTCGTTGCAGATCACCACGTCGAACTCGCCCTCGAGCTTCAGATCGCGCAGCGAGGCGACCTTGCCCATGCCGATGAAGTGGGCCGGGTCAACCTCAGATCGCCGCTGCACGTCGCTGCCGATGACCTCGGTCCCGGCGGTCCGGGCCAGATCGGCCAGCTCTGCCATCTGTTCTCGCACCTGCTCTGGTGTGACGCCCGGCAGCAGGATCCCGATGAGATACGCCCTCTCGCGCGGACTCCTAGTCGTGATCAGAGCTTGAGCTTCCTCATGCGCGTCATAGCCTCATCCAGCCGGGCGTCGGGGGCTGTGACCGAAAGCCGAAAATACCCCTCTCCGTGCGGGCCGAACCCAACACCGGGCGTGATGTTGACGCCGACCTGCTCGAGCACGTGTGACGCAAAACCAATCGAGTCATACCCGGGCGGCACCGGCGCCCACACATAAAAGGTCGCGCGGGGCGGCTTGATCTTCCAGCCGAGGCTGTTCAGCGTGTCCGCGACGACGCGGTGACGGCGTGCGTACACGGCGCAAGCAGCACGCGTCTCCTCCTCTCCCCCGTTCATCGCCTCGATCGCCGCCCACTGGACGGCCTGGAAGATCCCGGAGTCGATGTTCGTCTTGAGCTGGCCGATCACCTTGACGAGATCCGCCCGGCCGCAGACCCAGCCGATCCTCCAGCCGGTCATGTTGAAAGTCTTGGACAGCGAGTGAAATTCCAGACCGATGTCCTTGGCGCCTGCAATCTCGAAAAGCGTCAGCGGCCGGTAACCGTCGAAGGCGATCTCGGAATATGGCGCGTCGTGGCACAGCACGATGTCATGGCGGCGGCAGAAATCCACCGCCCTCTCGAGGAACTCACGATCCGCGGTTGCCGCCGTCGGGTTGTTCGGGTAGTTGAGCCACATCATGCGAGCGCGTTGCGCGACGTCTCGAGGAATCGCGTCGAGATCCGGCAGCCAGCGATTGGCCTCGGTCAGCGGCATGGTGTACGGCTCCGCTCCGGCCATGATCGCCCCCGTGACGTACACGGTGTAGCCAGGATCTGGAGCGAGCACAATGTCGCCCGGATCGACGAGGGCGAGCGGTGCGTGGCTGATGCCGTCCTTGGAGCCGAGCGTGGGAAGGATCTCGCTGCCGGGGTCAAGCTCTATGCCCGCGCGCTCGCTGTACCAACGCGCGATCGCTTCCCGCAATTCCGGAAGCCCGAAGTAGGACGGGTAGCGATGATTCGACGGGTCGGAAGCCACTTCCTGGAGGACGCTGACGATGCGACCAGGAGTGGGCAGATCGGGATCGCCGATACCGAGCGAGATCACATCGACCCCAGCGCGCTTCTTCTCCTGCACTTTGCGGTCGATCTCGGCGAACAGGTACGGAGGTATCAGGTCAAGACGTTGGGCGCCCGCGCGCGTCTTTCTCAACAAGCGTCCTTCACGTAGCTGAGGATACCCGGCAGCGGATCGGGCTCGATCTCGAACCACCGGATGCGCTGATCGTGGCGCCACCACCGCAACTGCCTGCGCGCGTACCGGCGATTCGACCGCGCCATGGCAAGCGGAAGCTCCTCGAGAGTCAGCTCTCCGCGTATGTGGGCCAGCGCTTCGGCGTAGCCGATGCCGGTCAAGACATGGGCTGTCGCCGGCACTCCGGCGTGCAGGGCGGCCTGCGTCTCGGCGACAAGGCCGCGCGCCACCTGCTGGCGGCTGCGATCGGCCAGGCGGCGGTCGATGGTCGGCAGGTCGACCGCGAGTCCGATGCGGATCGGTGACCACGAAGGCGGTGTGCGCGTGCGCAGCCGGCGCAACGGTGGCCCCGCGGTCTCCAGGATCTCGAGCGCGCGGATCATGCGCACAGGGTTTTCGAGGTCGACTCCTGGGTCGGCGTCGATCGCAAGGAGCCTTTCCCGGACGGCTGGGACCTCGAGCGCCGCGAGCTCCGCGCGCAACACCGGATTCGGCGGGACGCCGGTCAGGCTAAAGCCATCGCAAAGCGCGTCGACGTAGAGCATCGTCCCGCCCTCCACGATCGGGATGCGGCCGCGCGACGCGATGTCTTCAATCGCGGCTCGTGCGCCCTCGACGTACTGCGCCGCGTTGAAGCTCGCGGTTGGGTCGACGAAATCGATCATGTGATAGCGCACCTGCCGACGGTGCTCCTCGCTCGGTTTGTTGGTGGCGATGTCAAGTCGCTGATAGACCTGCCGCGAGTCGGCGACGACGATCTCCCCGCCGAGCTGAAGCGCGAGGTCGAACGCAACCTGCGACTTGCCGATGCCCGTAGGCCCGACGATTACAGGGACAGCGGTCAGTAGTTCCTTCGAAAGTGGCGGGTGAGCTCCTGCCACTCGACGAGAAGTCGCGTCGGGCGCCCGTGAGGACAGGTGATCGATTCGTCCGCCGCCTCCAGTTCGACCAGGAGGCGGCGCTGCTCGGCGACGTCAAGCACGTCGCCGAACTTCACCGCCGAGTGGCACGCCAGCGCGGCGGCCGCCTTCTGGATCGCCCCGTCGCCTCGGTTCTCCGCGAGCGCCGCCAGCGTTTCCTGAATCGCCGCCGTGGCTCGCCCGGACGGGAGCTCGACGGGGACCGCGGTGATACGCAGGCTGCGGGGACCGAACTCCTCGTACTCGAGACCCAGGTTCGCGAGCTCTACCCGATGGTCCGCGGCGGCCGCGATCAGGTTCGGCTCCACGTCGACCGCCTGGGGGATGAGCAAAGGCTGGCTCGCGCCCCGACCGGAACGCAACCGCTCTAGCAGGCGGTTGTACAGCACGCGCTCGTGCGCTGCGTGCTGGTCCACGAGGACCAGTCCATGAGGACCTTCGGCGACCAGGTAGCCAGGACCCGCCTGGCCGATCGGCCGGAGCACAGCGACCGCGGCGTGGCCGTTCGTCTCGGCCGCCGCAACCGCGGCCGGCGCGTCATGCAAGGTGAGCTGGGGCGCTGCGACTTCGAAGGCCGCGCTGGGCACGCCTTCGGTCGGCCGATATCGAAACGGGTCGCTGCCGTCGAGGGCGGCACGCACGGCGCGCTGAAGCGCGGCAAAGACCGCCCCCTCATCGCGGAACCTCACTTCCTTCTTCGCCGGGTGCACGTTGATGTCCACCAGCTCGGGATCGATCCCTATGTCAATCACCGCGATGGGATGCCGGCCCCGCTCGAGCCGGCCCTGGTAGCACTCCTCGAGCGCGTACACGAGCGAGCGCGCACTGATCGGTCTGCCGTTCACGGCCAATACCAGCGCGTCCCGACTTCCGCGGCTGAGGCGAGGCTGGCTGACCATCCCCCTGACCCCCTGGCCGTCAAGCGGCATGCCGAGCATCTCCAGCATCTCCGCCGCGACTTGCGCTCCGTAGATCGCAGCGATGGCGCGGCGCTGCCCGCCGTCACCGCTTGTGCTCACGGCCGCCCGGCTGTCGATGGTCAGATGAAAACGAACATACGGATGGAGCAGCGCGAACGCGCCAACGATCTCTTTGATCGCTGCGACCTCGGTGGCGTCGCTCTTCAGAAACTTCAGGCGGGCCGGGACTACGGCGAAGAGATCGCGGACCTCGATCGAGACGCCGGGCAGGAGCGGTCCGCCCGCCTGCTCGACCACCGCGCCGGCTCGCACCCGAAGCGTGGCGCCGCCGCTGGCGCATTCCACGTCGGCGACAGCGGCGATGCTCGCGAGTGCCTCGCCGCGAAAGCCGAACGACTGGATCACGGCAAGGTCGACAAGGGAGGTCAGCTTGCTTGTGGTGTGCCTGACGAACGCGAGAGCCAACTCGTCTGCGGGAATCCCTGCACCGTCGTCGCTGACTCGAATCGACGTCTTGCCGGCACCGCGAACGTCGATGTTGATGCGGCGCGCCCCGGCGTCGAGTGCGTTCTCCACGAGCTCTTTGACCACGGAAGCCGGCCGCTCGATCACCTCGCCGGCGGCGATCGCGTCCGCGACTTCGGGCGGGAGCATCTGGATCAATTCGAGAGCCTGGCCCTTAGCTGGTAGAGCTTCTGCAGCGCCTCGAGCGGGCTGAGCGCCGCCGGGTCGATGTCCTCGAGCTCCTTCCGGATCGGATCCGGCGCCATCTCGATCGGGAGGCCGAGCTGGAGCTCAGGCGGTTCCAGAGGTTTCTGCCGCTCAAGCTCACCCAGGACATCGCGCGCCCTGGCGATGACCCCCGACGGCAGGCCCGCGACGGCCGCGACGTGGATGCCGTACGACCGGTCAGCGCCGCCTGGCACGACCCGGTGGAGGAAGCGGACTGTGTCGCCTTCCTCGAGCACCTCGACACGCTGGTTGCGGACGCGGGGCAATCTTTCGGCGAGCGCCGTGAGCTCGTGGTAGTGAGTCGCGAAGAGCGTGCGGCAGCCAAGTTTTGGCGCGTCGTGGAGGTGCTCGACGACAGCCTGCGCGATGGACACCCCGTCGTACGTCGACGTCCCCCTCCCCACCTCGTCGAAGATGACAAGAGAAGAAGGGGTGGCGTGATTGAGGATGTATGCGGTCTCCGTCATCTCGACCATGAACGTGGACATTCCGGCGGTGATGTCGTCGTGCGCGCCAACGCGGGTGAAGACCCGGTCGGCCAGTCCGATCACCGCATGTTCGGCGGGCACGAAACTCCCGCACTGGGCGAGCAACACGATGACGGCCGCCTGGCGCAAGTAGGTCGACTTACCCGCCATGTTCGGACCGGTCAGGATGACGATCTGCGCGGCTTGTGGATCGAGGTCGAGGTCGTTGGCAACGAACGCACCTGCCGGCAACCCGCGCTCGACCAGCGGATGGCGCCCGCCCGTGATTGTCAGCCGCCGGCCGGCGTTGACCTCCGGACGGCTCCACGCGTGCTCGGCGGCGCAGACGGCGAAGCTGACCAGCGCGTCGACCATGCCCATGGCCTGGGCGCTCGCCCGAAGTACCGGCGACATCTCAGCGACCTTGGCTCCTAGGTCGCGCAGGATCTCGAGCTCGCGAGCTGCGATTCTCTCCTGCGCGCTGAGCACGATCGCTTCCCTCTCTTTCAGCTCGGGAGTGATGTAACGCTCGCCCCCGGTCAAGGTCTGTTTCCGGACGTAGTCGTCCGGAAGCTTCACCGTATTCGCGTGGCTGACCTCGATGTAGTAACCGAATACTCGGTTGAAGCCGACCTTGAGCGAGCGGATGCCGCTGCGGCGCCGCTCCCCGGCCTCGAGCTTCGCGATCCACTCACGCGCGTTGCGCGAGCCCTCCGAGATCGCGTCCAGGTCGGCGTCATAGCCGGCCCGTATGGCGCCCCCATCGCGAATGCTGAGAGGTGGGTCTTCGACGAGCGCGCCTAGCAAAGTCCCAGCGAGGTCGGGCGCCGAGGTGATATCGGAGGCGAGCTGTCTCGTGATCAGCGACGAGCAACCACTCAGGACCTCCTGCACTGCCGGAATGGCTTCGAGCGAACGCCGCAGCCCGACCAGCTCGCGCGCGGTGGCGTGACCTTGGGAGGCGCGCGACAACAGGCGCTCCAGATCGCCGACCGGCCTCAGGACAGCTTGCATGCGATCGCGTAGCGGTGGCGCGCCTACCAGCTCGTCGACCGCGGAAAGCCTCAGCTCGATGGATTCCGCGTCTCGCAGCGGCGCGCCGAGCCAAGTCCGAACTTGCCTCGCCCCGACCGGCGTTGACGTGCGATCGATCAAGTGCACGAGGCCGGGCAGCTCGAGATTGCGCACTGTCGCGGCGTCGAGCGGCATGGTGGCGTCCGGCGAGTAGGTCCGGACCGTGAACGAGCCTGGAACCACACGGGTCTGGTTCTGCTTCAGGTAATCGAGCACGACACCCGCCGCCCCGATCGCCAGCGGCGCAGCCGCTGCGCCGACGGACGCGGCGTACGCGATGCCGAGCAGGTCCTTGAGCCGCTGCTGGCCGCGGAGGGGATCGAATCGGTACTCCTCGACGTCGGGCGGGGTCAGCAGCTCCGCCGGAGCCAGGCGTTCGATCTCCGACTGCAGACGTTCCTTCGGCAGCTGGCAGAGCAGCAGCTCGCCAGTCGAAACCTCACACGCCGCGAGGCCGGCCTCGAGCCCTCGGGTCCAGGCGGCGACGAGGTAGTTCGGGCGGGACGGTTCCAGGTACGCGTCTTCGACCACGGTGCCCGGCGTCAGGACTCGGGTGACGTCGCGCTTGACGATCTTGTTCTTGCTCGCCGCTTCGACCTGGTCGCAAATCACGACCTTGTGGCCGGCGCGTAGCAGCTTGCCTACGTACGACTGCCACGCGTGATGAGGCACCCCGCACATCGGAGCGCGTCCGCTCTTGCCCAGAGGGCGCGAGGTGAGCTGGACACCCATGATCGGCGCCGCGATCTTCGCGTCGTCGAAGAAGATCTCGTAGAAGTCGCCGAGCCGGAACAGGAGGATCCCGTCGGGGTGCTTTTCCTTGGCCTCCCGGTACTGGCGCATGACCGGGGTCGGAGGCGGATTCACGCGGCGGGCAACCCTAGAAGCTGACCCGCGGTGGCTTGCAGCACGCGCAGGCTGACCACGTCTCCTGGCGCGACGTCGCGACCCTGCATCACGATGGCGCGCTTGCCCTGGCGGATGCGGCCGAACGCTCGATTGAGCTCGTCCCGGCCCTCGATCAGAACCTCGACGTCTCGCCCGATCCAGCGCGCGGTCTTGCGCGCCGCGATCTCGCGCTGGAGCGCAAGCAGGTCGTTGAGCCTGCGCAGCTTCTCCTCGTGCGGCACGTCGTCGTCCAAGCGCGTCGCGGCGAAGGTTCCCGGCCGCGGCGAGTACATCGCGATGTGAACGACGTCGAACTCCATCTCTTCGACCAGCGCCCGAGTGTTGAGATAGGCGGCTTCCGACTCGCCGGGAAATCCGACGATGACGTCGGTGACGAGCCCGATGTCCGGCATCAACCGCCTAGCGTTTTCGACGATGGCTCGGTAGTGCTTCGTCTGGTACCCACGTGCCATCCGCCGGAGCACCGTGTCGTCTCCAGACTGGATCGGCAGCTGCAGCTCGCGGCACACGACATCACTGGCGGCCATCACCTCGAGCAGCTCGGGCTCGAGATCCTGCGGGTGAGACGTCATGAAACGGAGCCGTTTCAGACCCGAAATCGGTTCCACCTCCCGAACCAGCGCGGCCAGGCCGCCCCGCCCGTCGGGATCGTGGTAGTCGTCGACGTTCTGACCGAGCAGCACGACTTCCCTCGCGCCATCGGCCACCGCCATTCTGCATTCGGCCACCACAGCCTCCTGCGGCACGTGTTTCTCGCGGCCGCGAACTCGCGGCACGATGCAAAAGGTGCAGTTGTGGTCACACCCCTGAATGACCCGCACGTAATGGCTGACGCCGGTCCGGCCCGCGCGCGGCAACGGCTCGCCCTGTGAGTAGTCATACCTCCCTTCAAGCTCGGCGACAAACGGCTCGTAGTCTCCGATCGGGACGACCGCGTCGAGGTGAGGAAAGCGGCGTCTCAGCTGCTCGCCCTCCTTCGCCACGATGCATCCAGTGACCGCGATCGTCCGGCCTGGAACCTTCCAGTCCTTCAACTCGTAAAGCTTCGAGTAGACGCGGTCCTCGGACGCCTGCCGGACCACGCACGTGTTGAGGATCGCGACGTCAGCGCGCTCAAGACCTGGTACCGGTCCCCGTCAGCGACTCTCCACGAGCAACCGGATGCCGGTGCGCTCCTCGCCGTCGATCGAGATGTCGATGAACGCCGGGATGCAGACCAGGTCGAGGCCTCCCGGCGCAACGTAACCGCGTGAGATCGCGATCGCCTTGACCGCCTGGTTGATCGCCCCGGCCCCGATGGCCTGGACCTCGACTCGCCCTTTGCTGCGGATCACGCCCGCGATCGCACCCGCGACGGCGACCGGCTTGGAGGTGGCCGAAACCTTGAGCACCTCTACTGGAGCGCGCTCCGCTGTCATTGCTGGAACCCCTTCAAACATGTTCTCGGTCGACTCGCTGGATCGATGTAGCTCGGCCTGTAGGAGCATCAATGTTAACCAGTACGGAATTGAATGTCACGGGTCCGGACGCCACCGCAAAACGATTGGGAACCCCCGTCAGGAAGCGCTGGAGGACGACATCTTTGTCCATCCCGATGCACCCGTCGCGCGGCCCGACCATCCCGACATCGGTCACGTAGGCCGTACCACCGGGTAGGATCCGGGCGTCGGCGGTCGGAACGTGAGTGTGAGTGCCCACCACTGCGCTGGCCCTGCCGTCCAGGTACCAGCCCATCGCCGTCTTCTCGGACGTGGCCTCGGCGTGCATATCGCAAAGCACGATCCGCGCCTCCGGGTGGGCCGCCAGGATCGCGTCGGCGGCGCGGAAGGGGTCGTCAAGCGAGTCGAGGAAGACGCGCCCGATCAGGTTCATGACGAGGACTTTGTGCCGGGCTGCCTCGACCACGCACCATCCCTGGCCGGGCGCGGCGGGCGGGTAGTTGGCCGGTCGTAGCACGCGCTCGAGATTGGGGAGCTCGCCCACGAACTCCTTCTGGGCGAATACGTGGTTGCCGCTCGTGATGACGTCGGCGCCCGACGCTTTCAGCTCCGCTGCGATCTTGGCGGTCAGCCCGAACCCGCCGGCGGCGTTCTCGCCGTTCACCACGGTGAGGTTCGGCCGGAGCTCTTTCTTCAGGGCGGGCAGGATCGCCTTGACGGCATCCCGGCCGGGATGGCCAACCACGTCGGCTACGAACAAAATTTTGAAGTCGCCATCAGGCATCAGTCGATTTTGGCCCAAAAGAAAAAGGGAGCCCGGCTTGGCCGGACTCCCTTCGGTTATTTCGCGTACTCGATTGCCCTGGTCTCCCGCACCACCGTGACGCGGATCTGACCGGGGAAGCTGAGCTCAGACTCGATGCGTTTGGCGATATCTCGCGCCATCAGCTGAGCGGCGCTGTCGTCGATCTGCTCGGGTTTGACCAGGATGCGAACCTCGCGGCCGGCCTGGATCGCGTAAGACTGCTGCACTCCCTGGAACGAGTTGGCGATCTCTTCCAGCTTCTCGAGCCGCTTGACGTAGGCCTCCAGCGACTCCCTGCGCGCCCCCGGACGAGCAGCGGAGATCGCGTCGGCCGCGATCAACAGCAGCGCTTCGATGGTGTGCGGCTCTTCGTCGTAGTGATGCGCACGAACCGCATGCACGACGGGAGCCGGCACCGCGTGTCGCTGGAGAAGGTCTGCCCCGATCACCGCATGCGAGCCTTCGACCTCGTGGTCGATGGCCTTGCCGATGTCGTGCAGCAAGCCCGAGAGCTTGGCGACGCGCACGTCGGCGCCGATCTCGGACGCCATCATGGCCGCGAGATGGGCGACCTCCTTCGAATGGTTCAGCACCTGCTGTCCGTAACTCGTCCGGAAGCGCAGGATGCCAAGATGGCGCACGACCTCAGGGTGCAATCCCTGCAGACCGAGCTCCAGGACCGCCGCTTCGCCCTCCTCTTTGACCCTTTGCAGGACCTCCTGGCGGGATTTGGCGACGATCTCTTCGATCCGGGCCGGATGAATCCGGCCGTCGACGATCAACTTGTTCAGCGCGACCCTTGCCACCTCGCGGCGTACGGGGTCGAAGCCGCTGATGATCACGGCCTCGGGGGTGTCGTCCACGATCAGATCGATCCCCGTGGCCTGCTGGAGAGCGCGGATGTTGCGTCCCTCCTTGCCGATGATGCGGCCCTTCAACTCGTCGGTCGGTAGAGGCAGCACCGACACCGATACCTCTGCGGTCTGGTCGGCGGCGATGCGCTGGATCGACTCGGTGACGATCTCGCGAGCCCTTCGGTCGCTCTCGTCGCGGGCCGCCAGCTCGGACTCTCGGACCTTGCGCGCCACTTCGTTGCGCAGGTCTTGCTCTACCTGGGCCATCAAGATGCCCTGGGCCTCCTGGCGCGTCATGTTGGCGACCCGCTGGAGCTCCTTTTCCTGCTCGCGGTAGCTTTCCTCGAGCTTCGCTTTGATGTCGTCGAGCGCCTTCTGCTGGTTGCCCAGCTCCCGCTCGCGGCGGTTGAGGTCCTCCCCCTTGCGGTCGAGGTTCTCCTCTTTCTGAAGAAGTCGCTTTTCGATCTGTTGCGACTGTGCCCGGTACTCGCGGGCTTCCTGTTCGGCGGCGGTGCGGACTTTGACGGCTTCCTCTTTGGCTTCGAGCAGCTTTTCCTTGGCCTGCGTCTCTGCCTCGAGCAGGGCCTGCTGGGCCTTGACCTCCAGGACGTGACTCCCGTCGGTCTGCCGGCGCCCCAGGAGCACATACGACACTCCAGCGCCGGCGGCCAGGCCGACCGCTGCCACCACCAATAGCAATACGTAGACGTAGAAAGGCATGTGACAAGCACCTCGTTAATTCGATTGTCAAAGTGCGTGACCATGGCAGGACCGAAGAACGGGGTCCCGCCTCGGGTTGGCTCTATGACTTGCGGGCCCTAACGGGCTCGCGTGATCCTGATTCTAGGCGCCGGGAGCCTCGGCCGTCCCCCGCCAGAGGCCGTCACATGCCTTGCGGACAACCTCCATGGAGAAGCCTCGGCGAAGAAGCTTCGCCCCCACCGACTGCAGCAACTCACGGTAGCTTGCGTATCGAGTGTTGCCGGCGAGCCTGTCGGCCAGCTTCTGGGCGGCCAGCAGCTCGATATCGGGGCTCAACCGATCGATTGCCGCTTCCGCGACCTCACGGTCGACCCCGCGGGCGCCCAGCTCAGCGGACAGCGCCATCGGCCCGCGGGACGACGACCTCCGCCGCACATGCCCCTCGGCAAAGGCCGCGTCGTCCAGGTACCCGAGCTCTCTCAGCCGGGTGATCGCGGTCCCTACCTCTTCGCCGCCGTAGCCCCGCCGCGACAGCTTGCGCACCATCTCCAGGCGGCTGTGAGCCCGGCCGGCGAGGAGCCTCAGTCCTGCGCTGAAAGCGGAGACGGTCGGGGCCGGTTTAGTACTCCTCCGAGGCACCGGCAGCGGTCACGACCGGACCGAACGTCCTGATTGGCGGGACCGAGTCGGCCGCCTTCTGGCGGACCTTGGCCTCGATCTCCGCCGACAGGGTCGGGTTCTCCCGTAAGTAGTTGCGGACGTTCTCGCGGCCCTGCCCAAGGCGCTGGTCCCCATAGGACATCCACGTGCCGCTCTTCTCGAAGATCCCGCTATCGACGGCTGCGTCGATGAGCGCCCCTTCGCGCGAGATGCCCTCGTTGAACAGGATGTCGAACTCCGCCGAGCGGAACGGCGGCGCGACCTTGTTCTTCACCACCTTGACCTTCACGCGCGCTCCGACCGAGTCGAGCCCGTTCTTGATCACTTCGACCTTGCGGATGTCGAGGCGGACGGAGGAGTAGAACTTCAAGGCACGGCCTCCGGGCTGCGTCTCCGGGTTGCCGAACATGATCCCGACCTTCTCTCGCAGCTGGTTGAGGAAGATCACGGCGCAGTTCGACTTGGCGATCGCCGCGGTCAGCTTGCGCAGCGCTTGCGACATGAGGCGCGCCTGCAGACCCATGTGTGAGTCGCCCATCTCGCCTTCGATCTCTGCCTTCGGTACCAGAGCCGCCACCGAGTCGATGACGATGACGTCCACGGCATTGGAGCGGACGAGGACCTCGACGATCTCGAGCGCCTGCTCACCGGTGTCGGGCTGGCTGATCAGGAGGTCGTCGATCTTCACGCCGATACGCGATGCATAAAGGGGATCGAGGGCGTGCTCGGCGTCGACGAACGCCGCCACTCCGCCGGCCTTCTGCGCCTCGGCGATGACGTGAAGCGCCAATGTTGTCTTGCCGGCCGACTCGGGGCCGTAGAGCTCGGTCACCCTCCCCCGCGGGATGCCGCCGACGCCGAGCGCGAGATCGAGGGGCAACGCTCCAGTCGAGATCGTGGTCACCTCGCCGCGCAGTGCCACGTGCTCGCCGAGGCGCATGATCGCGCCCTTGCCGTAGCTCTTGGTGATCTGGGACACCGCGGAGTCAAGCGCCTGCGCCTGTGCTTTGTCCTTTTCCGCCTGTGCTTTGTCTTTGTCTTTGTCTTTGTCCAATTTCTGCTCCATGCCTCCTAGGTCGTTGCCACGAGTGTTGCCAGAGCGGTGCGGAATTTCAACTAGCCCTGTTAAGCCGGCCAAGTGTAGCGAACAGGCGTTCGCCGGTCAAGCGCTCTTCATGCGCAGCCGCGCGACCCGCCGCGCCTCGACAATCAGCATCCCAAGCGCCTCCGTCGCGGCTTGCCGGCGGTTCGAGGCGCGATCGCCCGTGAACCGGAACTCGCGCACCGACGTCTCGCGCTCGGAAGCGACGGCGATAAAGGTCAGGCCGACCGGCTTGCTGCTGCCGTCAGCTTGCGGCCCGGCGATCCCCGTCACCGCCACCGCGAGCCCGCTTCCGAAACGCGCTCGCGCTCCCTCCGCCATGGCGCTTGCCACCTCGCGGCTGACGGCGCCGACGGTGTCGAGCAATCCCTGGGCCACATCCAGCTGCTCGCGCTTGGCGTCGTTCGAGTAGGCGATCACCCCACCGACGAAGTACTCGGAGCTTCCCGCCTGGTCGGTGATCATTGCTCCCACCATCCCTCCGGTCGATGATTCGGCGACCGCGACCGTCAGCCCGCTGCCACGAAGGACGGCGGCGAGCTCTCCGCCTGGCGCGGTCTCTGGCGCGCCGCCGCTTGGTGCCGAGCGCACCCGGGAATTGTCAAACGGCGCAATCAGGTGACGGAAGCGCCAGAGGTAATCGAGGCCGCTCCAGAGCGTGAAGATGATCGCGATCCCCACCGCTACATCGGCGATGGGCACCAGAACGGGATACGGCCGCTGCAGTATCAACAACGCGACCGCGCTCATCTGGGTGATCGTCTTGGTCTTGCCAAGCGGGGCCGCGGCGATGACATGTCCCTGCGTCGCGGCGACGGAGCGAAGGATCGTGATGATCAGCTCGCGCGAGAAGATCACGACCACGACCCAGGCGGCCACAAGTCCTTCCTGGACGAGCACGATCAGAACCGACAGCACAAACAGCTTGTCGGCAAGCGGGTCGAGGAACTTCCCGAAGTCGCTTACGATTCCGCGACGGCGCGCGAGCTCTCCGTCGAGCGTATCGGTGAGCGAGAAGAGAACGAACAGGACCGCGGCAACCTGGTCGTGTCCTGGGAAACGGACGAGCAGGAGCGCCATGAGCACCGGGATCGCCAGCAGGCGGCTCACGGTCAGGCTGTTAGGGATGTTCATCGCTCGCCTACGAAGAAGTTTGCTTTATTCGATGCCGAGCCGCTCCAAAAGCTCGTCGACGTCGGGCAGCGTCATGAGGACCTCGCGTGACTTGGAGCCCTGGTAGCCGCCGATCACGCGGTGGTCGGCGAGCTGGTCGACGATCCGGCCCGCACGCGAGTATCCGACGTTGAACTTGCGCTGCACAAGAGAGACTGAGGCCGCGCCCTCCGCCGCCACCGCGCGCGCCGAACGGGCGAAGAGCGCGTCGAGCTTGCGCTCCTCCCTCCTCTCACCCTGCCACTCGGTGCTCGCGCCTTCCTCGAGGATCTCCTCCATGTAGCGCGGCCCGCCCTGCGACTTCCAGAAGTTGACCACGCCGTCAACTTCCTGGTCGCTGACGAAAGCACCCTGGATGCGAGTCGGCTTCCCGGCGTCGACCGGCTGGTAGAGCATGTCGCCCCGACCGAGCAGCTTTTCCGCACCGCCCGTATCGAGGATCACCCGGCTGTCGACCTGCGAGCCGACGGCGAAAGCGACGCGCGACGGGATGTTGGCCTTGATGAGTCCGGTGATGATGTCTGTGGACGGCCGCTGCGTGGCGATGATGAGGTGGATGCCGACCGCCCGGGCAAGCTGCGCGATCCGGCAGATGAGCTCTTCGATCTCGCCGGCCGCGACCATCATCAGGTCGGCCAGCTCGTCGATCACGATGACGACGTAAGGCAGCCGGCGGGCGAGCTTCTGCGTCGCCTTGTCGTTGTAGGCGGCGATGTTGCGTACGCCTTCTGCCGAGAAGAGCTTGTAGCGGCGATCCATCTCCGCCACGGCCCAGCGCAAGGCCGCAGCTGCCTGATGTGATTCGACCAGCACCGGCAGCGCCAGGTGCGGCAAGCCGTTGTAGCCGGTCAGCTCGACGCGCTTGGGGTCGATGAGGAGGAGGCGCATGTGGTCGGGCGTCACCTGGAACAGCAGGCTCGTGATCAGCGCATTGATGCAGACGCTTTTGCCCTGCCCGGTTGCGCCTGCGATGAGCAGGTGGGGCATGCGAGTCAGATCGGCGACGATCGATTGCCCGGACACGTCGTTGCCCAGGCCGAGTGCGAGAAGGTTGCTGCCTTCGCGAAAGGCAGCGGTTTCGATGACCTCGCGGATCGTGACCAGGCTCGCGGACTTGTTCGGCACCTCGATGCCGACCGCCGACTTGCCCGGGATCGGCGCCTCGATCCGGAGCGGCGCCGCAGCCAACGCGAGCGAGAGGTCGTTCTGCAGCGCGGTGATGCGCTTCACCTGCACGCCGGGGCCGGGCTGGACCTCGTACTGGGTGACAGCCGGTCCGGGGTTGACGCCCACGACCTTGCACTCGACGCCGAACGTGGCGAGCGTGCTCTCGATGACCTTGACGTTGCGCTTGATCTCGTCCGCCATCCGCTCGCGACGCGCGGTGACCGTGTCGAGGAGAGCGATTGACGGCAGCTTCCATTCGATCTCCGGGAGGTCGTCCTCCGGCTCGGCGACGACCCGCATGACCGGGACGGCCCGTTCGGGCGGCTCCTCGGCGACCGCCACGGCGACTGGCTCGTGCTTGGGCGCCTTGACCGCAGGTTCGTCGATATCGTCGACGTCCCACAGGTTCTTCTGGTCGGGCGCCGCGGGTGCCGTCGCGAAGCTTGCCGCCGAGCGAGTGAGTGCGTCGGTTTTGGCCCCATGCTTCACCGGCTTGGCCCGCTCAGGCGCGGGTGAAGCCACCAGATCACGCAGCCGCGCGCGCTCTGCGTTGGCCGCGCGCAGCGCGCCGACCGCCGTGACGAGCAGCGCCCCGGGGCTGAAGTGGATGGTGACGATGAGGCCGATCACCAGGCCGGCGAGGAGAAGGGCCCACGCGCCCACGTCCGTGAAGAGGTTGGTCAGCGCGGCGTCGATGCCATCGCCAATCGAGCCGCCCGCGTGTATCGCGACGCGGCTGAAGAGACCCACGAGCGAGAGCACGGCGACCAAGCCTGCGACGACGTCGACCGTGCGCGGTCGAGGCGCCTTGGTCCACAGAAGCCAGCCGCTCAAGCCCACAGCGGCGGCGACCGGGACGAACCACGCTTTTCCGAACGCGGACTCGATCGCGTCGCGGATGGCGCCCAGGATCAATCCGGCGTGACTGAGGATCGCGAGCAGGCCGAGCAGCGCCGCGAGCATCAGCAGGACGCCCGCGATCTCTCTGACTTGACGTGCGCTGAGGCGCGGCCGCGTCGCGCGCTTGCTCCGTTTGGAACGGGAAGATGAAGCGCGGCGAGCGCCAGATCGAGTCGAGCTTCGGGATGTGGTGCGACGCATGCTGCGGGCCCTTGAGCCGATTGGATTCTACCCTTTCGCGGCAGGCATACTCTCGTCCGTGGCAGTCGACCCGTTCGCCGAAGCGGAGGTTCGCTACAAGTTCCTGGTCGAAGAGCGAAGGATCGGAAACTTGCAGCCGCGCGCCTTCAGGGTCGCCGTGCGCGACCTCGCTGTGCTCGACAACGAAGGACGGCGCTGGATGCTCGGACCGGAGGATGGCATCTGGTACCGGCGGGAAAACGAACGCTGGCTGCAGGCGGATCCGCCGCGGCGCCTGGTGTGCCCGTCATGCGGGCACCACAACCTGGGACGCCACAGCTTCTGCGTGGAGTGCGGTCAGCGCCTCAACCGGTAGTTGAGGCAACGGCACCCTCTCCCTGGAGGGGAGAGGGCTCGGGGAGAGGGAGCGTGCCACCTCCCGGCGTTAGCGTCCGTGTGCTTGGGCGATTCCATAGGCAAGGCCGAGCGCAACCGGAAGCAGAGCCGCCAGGAACCACAGCCGCCACCAGAGGGGCCGCTTCTCTCCCTGCACCATCTCGTAGCCGCAAAATCCGCAGAATCGATCGAAGGGGCCCGCGACCCCGCGGCATCTCGCACACTGATGAAGCTGCAAGCCGCAGTGGGCGCAGCGCACCTCTTCGGACGAATGATTGAGCACCATCGCAGGCTGGTCACAGCGCGGGCACAGGCTTGGCGCGATCAGCGCCAACGGAGGAAGCTTCAAATCTCCGTCACGACCGGGATCACCATAGGGCGGCGCCGCGTCCGCTTGTAGACCGTCTGCGACACGGCGTCGTGAACGACCTCCTGGAGCAGGCTCAACTCGGGGTGCGAATCGGCAAACCGACGGATACTCTGAAGGACGGCTGCGCGGGCATCGGCCATCAACCGCACGGAGAGCTCAGGCTCGATCACCCCGCGGGAGACGAGCTCCGGGCCGGCGAGCACCGTGCCCGTGTCGCGATCCAGGGTGAGCGTGACGACCAGGATTCCGTCCTCGGCAAGGTGCCGGCGGTCGCGCAGCACGACCTGCTCCACGTCACCAACCCCCAGCCCGTCGACGTAGACGAGCCCGGTGCCGACCTTTTCCCCGCGCGTCATCGTGTCAGCGTCGAGCTCCACCGTCTCGCCGTCCTCGACGACCGCAATGTGCGATTGGTCCAGCCCGGCCTCGCGCGCGAGCTCGGAATGCAGCAACAGCTGGCGATATTCGCCGTGGACCGGCACGAAGAACCTCGGCCGCACGGCGTCGAGCATCTCGCGCAGCTCGCCGCGTTGAGCGTGGCCGGTCACGTGCACGCTGCCGACCTCGGAGTAAAAGACCCGCGCTCCGTGGCGGTAGAGGTTGTTGACCGTCTGGTGGACCATTCGCTCGTTGCCCGGGATGGGCCGCGCGGAGATGACCACCCAGTCGTCTTTGCGCACGTTGAGAAATGGATGTCGCTGCGCAGCAAAGCGCGTCAGGGCCGACATGGGCTCGCCCTGGCTCCCGGCCGTGAGGAGCAAAAGCTTCGAGGGTGCGATGTGGTCGACCTCGGCAAGCGGCACAACGACCTCTTCCGGCACGCTCAGGAACCCCAGCTCGCGGGCAGTCTTGAAGTTCTGCTGGAGACTTCGCCCGACGACCGCGACGCGCCGATCGAACTGGGTCGCCATCCGGACCAGGTGCTGGATGCGGTGGATGTTCGACGCGAAGTTGGCAACGACGATGCGGCCTGGCGCCTGGCTGAAGATTCGCTCGAACGCGTCGTGCAGATCGCGCTCCGAGCCGGAATGACCATCGCGCTCGGCGTTGGTCGAGTCGCTCAAGAGCAGCAAGACTCCGGCGTCGCCCAGTTTCCGGAACCGATCCATGTTGGTGGGAAGCCCATCAGGCGGCGCCGGATCGAGCTTGAAGTCGCTCGTGTATACGACGCGGCCGACTGGCGTGTCGATCGCGAGCGCGACCGCGTCGGGAATGGAATGGCACACGGCGACGGTTTCGACCCGAAACGGGCCCAGCTGCACCGAATCCCCCACCCTGACCTCGCGCAGGTCGGACTCGCGCAGGATTCGGTGTTCCTTGAGCTTCGGCTTGACCAGGCCCAGCGTCAGGCGCGTGCCGAAGACCGGGACGTTCAGCTTCTTCAGGGCGAAGGGAAGGCCGCCGATGTGGTCCTCGTGGCCGTGGGTCAAGAAGATTCCGAGCACCTCGCGGTCTTTCTGGAGGAGGTACGAGATATCGGGCAAGACCAGGTCGATGCCCAGCATGTCCTCCTGGGGAAACATCAGCCCGGCGTCGACGACCAGGATCTTCTTCTCCCACTCGAGCGCCCACATGTTGATGCCGACCTCGCCCAGACCGCCGAGCGGGAGGTACCGGAGTGGTTGTCGGGTCACAACAGACGCAGCTGCTCGGACTCCTGCTTGGGAACGGCAGTCGGCACAGGAGGTGGCGGGGGGGCGAGCAGCTGGTCGAGGTATCGCCTCAGCTGGTCGAAATCGTGCTCCAGATCGGCGACCAGCGATCCGTTGTGCAGTGCCGCCGCCGGGTGGTAGAGCGGGACATACGCGAGGTCACCGCGCTTGATCAGGGTGCCGTGGATCCTCGAGATCGAACCCTGCCCCGGCATCAAGCGCTCCAGCGCGTGCCGGCCGAGGATGAGGACGACCTTCGGCTTGACGAGAGCCATCTGCTCCTTGAGGTAGGGCGAGCACGCCTCGACCTCGTTCGGCATCGGATCACGGTTCATCGGCGGGCGGCACTTCAATACGTTGGTGATGTAGACGTCGGGGCGGCTCAGCGAGATGCGCGCGAGAAGCGTGTCCAGCAGCTTGCCCGCGGCGCCCACGAACGGCTCACCCTGGCGGTCCTCGTTGAAGCCTGGCGCCTCCCCGACGATCATGACGTCGGCGGGACAAGGTCCAACTCCCGGCACCGCCTGCGTACGCGTTGCGTGCAGACCGCAGTTCTTGCACGAACGAATGGTGTCGTGAAGCGCGAGCAGCTCCGTGGGTGCGCTAAGCGACTCTGACCCCAGGCTTGGCAAAGGTGATGTATTCGCCCGCGTCGCGGATCGTCTGCATGACGGATTTCTGCTGCTCTTCGGTGAGTGGCACCAGCGGCAGCCGGAAGGGACCGGCGTGGAAGCCCATCTCGTTCAGCGCGGACTTGATCGGAACAGGGTTGGCCGCGGTCGTCATCAGCGCCTTGATGACAGGAAGAAGGCCGTGGTGGATTTCCTGCGCAACTTCATTGTCAGCCCGCCTATGGGCATCGATCAGCTTCTTCATCGATCGCCCCGCGATGTGCGAGACGACGCAGATCACCCCATAGCCGCCCACCGCGAGCACGGGCAGGGTCCAGCTGTCGTCGCCGCTCCATACCTTGAACTCGTCGGGCTTGGCCGCGCACACGAGTCCGATCTGATCGAGGTCGCCACTCGCCTCCTTCACCCCGATGATCCCCGGGAGCTCCGCGCAGCGGAGCGTGGTCTCCGCGGTCATGTTGACAGCGGTGCGGCCCGGGATGTTGTACATGATCGTCGGCCCGATCTCGGAGATCGCCTTGAAGTGCTGGTACATGCCTTCCTGGGGCGGCTTGTTGTAATACGGGACGACTGCGAGCAAAGCGTCGGCGCCGGCCTTCATCGCAAGCTTGGACAGCTCGACCGAATGGTGCGTATCGTTGCTGCCCGTCCCCGCGACCACGTTCTTGCCGGGGACGGCGTCCTTGACAGTCCTCACGAGCTCGATCTTTTCGGCTTCCGTGAGGGTCGGTGATTCGCCGGTCGTTCCGGACACCACGACGCCGTCCGAACCGTCGGCGACGAGCATCCGGGCCAGCTCTCCCGCAGCCTTGTAATCGACGGATCCATCGGCCTTGAATGGCGTGACCATCGCGGTCAAGAGGCGTCCTATTTCCTTGGTCATGCTTTCACCGCTCCCAGTGCTCCGAGTTGGATGGCTTGCTCGGCGATCTGCACCGCGTTCAGCGCCGCGCCCTTGCGCAGGTTGTCCGAGACGATCCAGAGGACCAGGCCATGCCGGGTCGATGCGTCCTCGCGAATCCTCCCGATGTACACCTCGTCCTTGCCCGCGACATCATGCGGGGTCGGGTAGAGCCTGGCGTGCGGATCGTCTTGCACCACGATGCCGGGCGCATTGCCGAGCAGCGTCCGCGCATCGTCCGCGGTGATCTTCTCCGTCGTCTCGACGAAAACGGATTCCCCGTGTCCGATCGGCACCGGCACACGCACGCATGTCGCTGTGATTCGCAGCTCGGGCTCGTGGAGGATCTTGCGCGTCTCGTTGACGATCTTGACCTCCTCCTCGTTGTAGCCATCGGCCTCGAGTCGCCATCCGCCCGGCACGACGTTGTACGCGAGCTGATAGGGATACGCTGCCACCGGCGGCTCCTTGCCGTCGGCGATCGCCTTCGTCTGCTCCTCCAGCTCATCGACCAGCGCACGTCCGGCGCCCGACGCCGCCTGATAGGTGGAGACCAGCACGCGCTCCAGGCCGGCCGTCTTCTTCAGCGGGTTCAGGGCGACGGCCAGCGGGATCGCGCAGCAGTTCGGATTGGCGATGATGCCCTCGTTCTCGCGGATGTCGTCGCCGTTCACCTCGGGCACCACCAGCGGCACGTTTTCCTTCATCCGCCACGCCGAGCTGTTGTCGATCACCAGGGCGCCGGATTCCGCCGCGACCGGGCCATACATCAGCGCGATGTCGCCGCTAGCGGCGAACAAGGCGACGTCGATGCCCTTGAACGCGGCCTCGCGAAGCTCTTCCACCTTGAGCGAGCTGCCGTTGTAAGACACGGTCATGCCCTTGGACCTCTCGGACGCGAGGGCGATGACGCGTTCGATCGGAAATTGCCGTTGCGCGAGGACGCGCAGCATCTCGTTGCCGACCATCCCGGTCGCGCCTACGACAGCAACGTTTAATCGCTTGGGGGTGGGCACGCGGTCAGTTTACCTAAGGCCTATCAGTTCGTCGAGGCCCCGATAGAACCTGTTTTCCTTCGTCACTTTGCGGATCGCCAGGAGCACGCCAGGCACGTACGCCTCGCGGCTCGTGGTGCGATGCGCGATCGTCAACGTCTGGCCCGGCAGTCCGAAGATGACCTCCTGGTCGGCAACAAAGCCTGGCAGCCGGACGCTGTGCACGGCGACCCCGCCCTCTTCCCCGCCTCGCGTTCCCGCCAGCGTTTCTTTTTCCGCCTTGCGGTGGGCGAACGGTTTGTCTTTACGCCGCGCCGCCAAGCGCCGCGCGGTCGACAGCGCGGTGCCGGAAGGCGCGTCGAGCTTGCCGGCGTGGTGGAGCTCGATGATCTCGACCGCATCGAAGTGCGGAGCGGCGATATCGGCCAGGTGCATCATCAAGACGGCCCCGACCGCGAAGTTCGGCGCCACGATTCCGCCCACGCCTTTTGCCTTGCACGCAGTTTCCAGCTTGTCGACGTCAGTGCCCGACAAGCCGGTCGTGCCCACGATCGGGGAAGCTCCGGCGGCCACGGCGGCGAGCGCATTGTGCAGGGCCTCGGCGGGTTGCGTGAAGTCGATGAGAGCGCGCGGACGTTTTTCGTGGAGGAACGCGGCAAGATCGTCGCCTCGCCCGAGCCCGCCGACGTAGGCGATTCCCGGCTCGTTCGAGAGCGCACCCGCGAGGACCGAGCCGACCTTGCCTCGGTGTCCGGCTACGGCGACCCGGATTTCGGTCATCTACCGCCTAGTCGCGACGTGGGCGCCGGTCTCTCCCTCCGCCGTTGCGGCCACCTCGGTCCCTGCCGCCGAACCCGCCCTCTCGCGGCGCCGGAGCCGGCGAGGCAAGCGCCGCCGCCATAACCTCCGGGTTGATGCTCTCCTCGATGGGCTCGCCCTTGGCGGTCAGCTCCTCGATCGCGGCCTGGCGGCTCAGGTTGAGCCTGCCCTGGCTGTCGATCTCGACCGCCTTGACCACGATCTCGTCGCCGACGTTGGCCACCTCTTCGACGCGCTCCACGCGGTGGTCGGTCAGCTTGGAGACGTGGACCAGTCCATCCTGGCCCGGCAGGACCTCGACGAACGCGCCGAACGGCATGATCCGGACGACCTTGCCCTTGTAGATCTTCCCGACCTCCACCTCGTCGGTCAGGCTCTTGATCCAGTCGATCGCCTTCTGGCCGCCTTCCTGGTCGACCGCGGCGATGAAGACGCGCCCGTCGTCCTCGACGTCGATCTGCGCTCCGGTCTCCTCGGTGATCTTGCGGATCATCGAGCCGCCCTTGCCGATGATGTCCCGGATCTTCTCGGGGTTGATGAGGATCGTGGTGATGCGCGGGGCGTAGTCACTCATCTCGGTCCGCGGCCTAGGCAGGACCGCAAGCATCTTGTCGAGCACGAACAGCCGCGCCTCGCGCGCCTGCTCGAGGGCCTGGGCCATGATCTCGTGGGTCAAGCCCTTGATCTTGATATCCATCTGAAGCGCGGTGATGCCATCGCGCGTGCCCGCCACCTTGAAGTCCATATCGCCCAGCGCATCCTCGACGCCCTGGATGTCGGTCAGGACCGCGAACTTGCCTTCTCGAGTCACAAGGCCCATCGCAATGCCCGCGACGGGAGACTTGATCGGCACACCGGCGTCCATCAACGCAAGCGTCGAGCCGCACACCGACGCCATCGAGGTCGAGCCGTTGGAGCTCAGGATCTCGGACACCAGGCGGATCGTGTAAGGCCACTCTTCAATCGGAGGGACGACCGCCAAGAGAGCCCGCTCCGCAAGCGCCCCGTGACCGATCTCGCGGCGACCCGGCCCGCGCTGGGGCCGCGCCTCACCCACCGAGTAGGGGGGAAAGTTGTAGTGGTGCATGAAGCGCTTGAACTCTTCGGCGGTGAGGCCGTCGAGCTTCTGCTGGTCGGACATCGATCCGAGTGTCGCGATGGTCAGAGCCTGCGTTTGACCGCGGGTGAAAAGTCCTGATCCGTGCGTGCGAGGCAGCACGCCCACCTCGACGCTGATCGGGCGGACGTCTTTCAGGCCGCGGCCGTCGACGCGAACGCCCTCTTCGACGACACGCTGCCGGACGCGGTCCTTCAGCGCCTTGTCGAAGAGCTTGCCGATGATGTCCGCGTAGTCGGGAAAACGCTCGCCCAGCTCGAGGATCGCCCTCGTCCGCAGCTCGTCGATGCCGTTCTCGCGGGTCTGCTTATCGGCGCTGTAGAGGACCTGGTCGAGGCGCAGCGCGAGGTACTCGCCCACGATCTCGAGCATGTGCTCGGGATAAATGGCAGAGATCCATTCCCGCTTCTCCAGGCCGATCTGCTGCTGCAGCTCGAGCTGGGCGCCGCAGATCCGCTTGATCTCTTCGTGCGCCATGGCAAGCGCGTCAAGGACGACCTGCTCGCTGACGCCCTTGGCGCCGGCTTCGACCATGAGGATCGCGTCCGCGGTGCCGGCGACGACGAGGTCCAGCTCCGAGTCCGCCATCTGCGACATCGGCGGGTTCACGACGACCTGACCGTCGAGATAACCCATCCGCACCGCGCCGACCGGGCCCTGGAACGGGATGTCCGAGATGACAAGCGCCGTCGATGCGCCGTTGATGCTCAGGATGGTCGGGTCGTTTTCCTGGTCGACCGACAGCACGGTCGAGATGACCTGCACGTCGAGCCGGAAACCCTCCGGGAAAAGGGGTCGCAACGGTCGGTCGGTGAGACGAGATGCGAGGATCGCGGTCTCGCTGGGCCGCCCCTCGCGGCGCATGAACGCCCCCGGGATCTTGCCCGCCGCGTACAGCTTCTCCTCGTAGTCGCACGTGAGGGGGAACCAGTCGATCCCTTCCCGCGGCTCTTTCGACATCACCGCGGTGCTGAGCACCACGGTGTCGCCCTGGCGGATGATCACCGCCCCGTTTGCCTGTTCCGCCACGCGACCGGTCTCGATTGAGATCCGCCGCCCGGCGACGTCTACGTTTTTCGTGACTACTGCCACGCCAAATACCTCCAAATATGTGGGAGGAACCCGGCGGTGCGACTCTGGGTCAGATTCCTAGCAGCTACCGGTTAGGACCTGGGTCCTGAGCGAAAGCTTCTAAGAGCTGACCCCGCGCTACCGTGCAGGGTCCTCCCGACTTACGGCTTCTTTATCTCCTGATCCCGAGCTTGGCGACGAGGGCGCGATAGCGCTCGACGTCGGTGTCCCTCAGGTAGTTGAGCAGTCGCCGTTGCTTGCCGACCAGGAGAAGGAGGCCGCGGCGTGAGTGATGGTCCTTGGCGTGCGTCTTCAGGTGCTCGGTCAGCTCCCGAATGCGTGCGGTGTGAAGCGCGATCTGGACCTCGGGTGATCCCGTGTCCCGTTCCGCGCGCTTGTGCTCCGCGATCAGCTTGCCTTTGACTTCGTTCTCTACTGCCAAACTCAACAGGGGAGTATACGGGGCGGCAATTACCTGACGTATTCGACGCTCCCGTCCGAGCGTGGGTCGGCCCCGGCCCGCCACTTCCCCGGACCGTCGATCAAGATCGCCTGGGCGTGCCCGAGCGAGTGGTGCCTGGCGGGCATCAACCTCACCCGGCGGTCCGCCCGCGCCATCTGAGCGGCGCCTGGATAGTCGGCCTCGACCGCGAGCGTGACGCCGTCCACCAGGATCGCCATCCGCGGCCTCGCGACCGCTTCGGCCGGCTCGAGAGCCTCGTTGACCAGGTTGCGCAGCACCTGGACCTGCAGCTGCGGCTGGCGCTCGCCTCCCATCGTGCCGAACGCCGCCCAGGGCCGGCCGTCACGCGCCGCCATCGCGGGGATCAGGGTGTGCATGGTGCGCTTGCGCGGCTCGAGTCGATTGACGTGGGCGGGATCGAGCTTGAAGTAGGCGCCGCGGTTCTGCAGCAGCATCCCGGTGCCCTCAGCGACTATGCCGGAGCCAAAGTCGTAGGCGACGCTCTGGATCAGCGAGATCACGTTGCCGTGCTCGTCGGCGGCGCACAGGTAGATCGTGTCGCCCGCTCTTGGGGTGGCGTCGGCGCGGCCCGCGGGCTCGTGACGCGGATCGAGAAATGCCTCCGTCGGCGCGGGCGCGAAGTCCGGGTCGGTGATGTATCTGTCGCGCAGGGCATAGCTCGCGTCGCGCGCGGTTCGGAAGTCTTGGCCGGCCTCCAAGCGCAAAGCCAGCGACGCCGCGGCCAGGCCGACCGTCGGCGGTGGCAGCTCGTAGACGACCAGGTCCCGATATGGAAAGCCGATCGGCTCGACCCACTGGGAGCGGTGCGCCGCCAGGTCCTGCCTCGTGATGAGGCCGTCCCGCCGCTTGATCGCCGCCACTATGGCGGCCGCGATCGCACCTCTGTAGAAGCCGTTGATTCCATTGCGCGCGATGTCCTGCAGCGTCAACCCCAGGTCGGGATTTCGCAGCAGCATGCCCGCCTCCATGGGCGGGTACAGGGCGAATGTGCCTTGCTCCCGGCCAAGCCACTGAGCGGCGCCCCTCAGGTGCTCAGCGAGGTCGGGCGAGATGATGTAACCGTCGCGGGCGAGGTCGGCCGCCGGCTCCAGGACAGCGCCCAGTCCGACGCTGCCGAACCGTTCGAGCAGCCTCCCCCACGCTTCGACCGTGCCGGGCACGGTCACGCTCAGCACGCCGCGCGAAGGCATCTCGTCGAAACCGCGCGCCCGAACTGCCTCGATCGTCGCCAGCTCGCCCGAGCGTCCAGCGCCGATGAGGCCCACGGGGGCGGTTCCGCCTGCCGGCCAAACGATCGCCATCAGGTCGCCGCCGACGGAGGTCATGTGCGGGTAGACGACACAGAGCACCGCATCCGCGGCGATCGCCGCATCGATCGCGTTTCCGCCGTCGCGCAGGATCTGAGCCCCCACCTCACTCGCCACGTGGTGAGGGGTCGCGATGACCCCTTTGGTCAACGAGGGGTTATGAACTCGATCGCGCCGGGCTGAATCTCGAACAAGGCGGGAAGAAAACCGACCGCCTCCCCGTCGATATCGATTCGCACCTTGTCCGGCGACGTGATGGAGACTCGCTTGCCGTACATGAGCTCCATTTTGGGATTCGATTGATCGAGATGCTTTCCGCTGCGAATGTCGTTCATGCCGCGCATGGTCTCGATCTTGCCGGCATTCTTGATCAGGATCACGTCGAACACACCGTCGGTGGGTGAGGCCGACGGCGCCATCTGCATCCCACCGCCGAAGAACTGGCAGTTAGCGACGACGACCTGCTGAGCCTTGGCCAGCTCGTGCGTCGCACCATCGATGTTCACGGTCATCGGCTTGTTCTTGAATCCGATCAGGGCGCGCAGACCCGCGAGAGTGTATGTAGCGCTGCCAAATCTCTTCGTCCCGTTACCGACGATATGGACGACCTCGCCACCGAGACCCGCATCGGCGATGTTGATGAAGTGCCGAACGCCAGTGCTTCCGTCGGCTGCCTGGTACGTGACGCAGCCGGCGTCGAGGCGCCGGACCATTCCACTGCGCAGGACGTCGATCGCCTGCTTGGTGTCGGTGGGAATGCGAAGGGTTCGCCGGAAGTCTCCGCCGGTACCAAGGGGGACCATCGCAAGCTTGCTGCTCGTCGGAAGTGGTGCGCCGTTGCGAAAGAAGCCGTTCACCACCTCGTTCAGGGTGCCGTCACCTCCGACCGCGACCACCACCGGCCGAGATTCCCGCACCGCTCGCTGTGCGATCTCGGTGGCCTCGAGCGGGCGTGTGGTCAGCGCGACCTCGTAGGGCAGTCCGCTGGACGGTAGCCACGACTCGATGCCCGCCCACTCTCGCCCGGCCTTGCCCGCCCCGGAGGCCGG
>WNGO01001243.1_pt1 | contig 35948 bp, 29 predicted proteins | sample 5400511 | NCBI WGS metagenome assembly WNGO01 (sample SAMN13153380, study PRJNA577476) | soil metagenome | isolation source: 20 cm soil or saprolite under Garry oak tree replicate 2 | place: USA:California | collected 2016-06-15 | reverse complement strand
TGATCGGTCTCGTCGAGCAGCTTGTCGACGCTCGCCGGGTCCACCCCCAGACGCTCGACCGCGACCTTCTTGCGGAACGGCTTTGACGCGATGACGTAGACGTGCAGCGCATTGGGACGGGTCGCCAGCACCGCCTGCGCGCCGCGGCCGACGAGCACCACGCGGCCTTCCGCGGCGGCTTCCGCGATCACGCGCTCCGTCATGGTCACCAGCGTATCCTCCTCCGTCTCGACCGGGGGGGGGATCGGCGTCTCTCCGGTGCTGATGAACATCTCGGGTGAGGCGACGGCGAGGGTGCGCGCCAAGCGCTCGAGCAGTCCGGGCGCGCGCTCCTCGCGCCGGGCCACCTCGTCATGCGTCAACCCCGCGAGGCGCGCCACCTGATCGACGAACTCATTGTCGATCAGCGTCCATCCCCCCCCCAGACGCTCGACGATCAGGCGCGCGATCTCCGATCCGCCGGACGCGTACTGCCGCGTGATCGTGACGAGCGGCTTCAGGCCGGGGGGGGGGGCTACTGCTGGCGGAGATTTCGTCGCAGATCTCCGATGTTGAGCATCGGGATGCCGCCCTGCGTCGGCACCAGGATCACGAGGTTGTTACCGGACTTCATGTCGCGCAGCACGTCGAGGTATTGGCGCGTCAGCGCTTCGGGCGTGAGGGTCGTGTTGAGCAGACGCTGCTGCTCGGCCTGCAGCCGCGCGACTTCGACACGGTGGCGCTCCGTCTCCACCTGTTGCTCCTGCGCGATCTTGTTGTTGATCGCCTGCACGACCTGCGCGGGAGGCTGGAGATCGCGCAGGAAGAACGCGGTGACGGTGGCGATCCGGAACGGCGGCCCGCCGGCGCGGGGCTGCGTCACCAGCGCCGAATCGACCAGCGCTTCCATGGTCTGCGCGATCCGCGTCCGCTTGGAGATGTCGTTGATCGAGTACTGCACCATGCCGTCGCGCACGCCCTTGCGGATGGCGTTGCGCACCGCGCTGTGAATCTGATCCTCATTGCCGATCTCGGTATATATGCGCGGCGCCTGCTGCGGATCGATCTGCCAGCGGACACCAACGTCCACCGTCATTCCCATCTGCTCGCTGGAGAGCGCCGCGATCTCCTCGACCTGGTCCCCCGTAAAGGGATACTGCTCTTCACGTGTCGTGTAGCGCTCGACCCCCGACCATGGCGTCACAATCCGGATCCCCGGAAGGAGCGGCTTGGGATCGACGGTGCCGAATGCGTGCCGCACGCCGACCTCACCGGCGTTGATGACGACGGTCGTCGATCCGAGCACGGTGATGACGCCGATCGTAATCGCCACGTAGCTGAGGATGCGGAGGATCCCGCCGATCGGGCGGCCGGCGGCGCTGTCACCGCGTACGGTGGCCGCGCCAAGTCGCAGGAAGAAGGCTACGCCGAGGAGTACAAGCCCAAAGACGAGTTCGCCCATGGCGACTCCAGATTGAGGAGGGGATCAGGTGAAGAGGTTGGGTCCTGCTCCCGGCCCGGCCGGGCCCTTTCCAAATGGTGGCTTTGGCTCGGAGCGCGCGCGCACATAGCCGAGCTCTTCGCTGCGCGCGATGCGCTTTTCGGCGACCAGCCCTTCCAGCACCAGCTCACACGCCGACACCATCGTGGCGGGATCCTTCTTTCCCGCCAGGCCGACCTGGTCGATCAGGTCGAGTAGGCCGGGGACGACGGTGAAGCCCTTGAGCAGTGCCTCCGAGCGTTCATCGGGCGTGACCTTGAGCGCGCCGCCTTCGTCGAACCAGTGGACGATGTCGTCCACGTTGGCGCCGCCCACCCGGCCCTCGAAGGTGCGGCCCGCCGCGCGCCGAATCAGGTCTTTGGCGATCGTCTCCGAGCCCTGCAGCTCGCCTTCGTACTCGAGCTCGAGCTTGCCGGTGATCGCGGGCAACGCGGCGTAGACGTCGGAGATGCGCGGCACGACGTGCTTCTCCTTCGTCACGATGGTGCGGCGCTCGGCGTTCGACAGCACGTTGTCGAGCACGCTGATCGGCAGGCGCTGCGACACGCCGCTGCGGCGGTCCACGCGCTTGTCCTCGCGCGCCTCGAACGCGATCCGCTCGATCAGCTCCGCCATGAAATCGGGGACACGAATGGATCTTGGACCGCCATTTCTGTCTACCCAGGCCTCTTGTTGCGTAATGGTCGACCCCAACTCCACGGTGAGCGGATAATGCGTCGTGATTTCCGAGCCGATGCGGTCCTTGAGCGGCGTGATGATCTTCCCCCGCGCCGTGTAGTCCTCGGGGTTCGCGGTGAAGACCAGGGCCACGTCGAGGTTCAGTCGCACGGCGTCGCCTTCCTGCATGATGTTGAAGAGGCCCACCTGAATCTTGCCGGCGAGGTCGGGCAGCTCGTTGATCGCGAAGATGCCGCGATTGGCCCGCGGCAGCAGCCCGAAGTGCATCGTCAGCTCGTCGGACAGGAGATGGCCGCCGCGCGCCGCCTTGATCGGATCCACGTCGCCGATGATATCGGCGATCGTCACGTCCGGCGTCGCCAACTTCTCGACGAACCGCAGCTCGCGCGACAGCCAGGCGATGGGCGTCTTGTCGCCCCGCTCGCCGATCAGCTCGCGGCCGTACTTGGAGATCGGGTCGAAGGGATCGTCGTTGACCTCGCTCCCCGCGATGAACGGGATCTCTTCGTCGAGCAGCGAGACGAGCTGGCGCAGGATGCGGCTCTTTGCCTGCCCGCGGAGTCCGAGCAGAATGAAGTTGTGACGCGAGAGGATCGCGTTGACGAGCTGCGGCAGGACGGTCTCGTCGTACCCCACGATGCCCGGGAACAGCGGCGAGCCGTTCTCGAGCAGGCAGATGAGGTTCTCGCGCATTTCATCTTTGACGGTGCGCTGGCGACGGGCCGGGCTGGCCCACTCCGTCCGCTGCAGCTCACCGAGTGTCGTCGCTTGCGTCATGGCTCGACGTTAAACCCCTCAGCCGGTGCTCTGCAACCCTTGCGCAATGCCGCGCACGCTTGCCAGGAGCGCCCGGAACACTTCGTTGTCCGGCCGCCCCTCGGCACGCCACCGCTCCAGCAGATCGATCTGCAGCAGGCTCATCGGATCTACGTACGGATTGCGTAACAGAATCGAGCGCTGCAGCGCCGGGTCGGAGTCGAGCAGCGCCTTCTCGTGCTTCAGCGCGAGCACGTTCGCCACCGTGCGATCGAACTCCGCCCGAATCACCGGGAAGTACCGGTCGCCCAGCTTCCCGGCGAGACGCGCATAGCGCGCCGCGATGGCGAGATCCGCGGTGCCCAGCACCATCTCCACGTCGTCGATCAGCGCCCGCAGGAACGGCCAGTCACCCATCATGTCATCCAGCTTCGCGCCGTAGCGCTCGGCCGCACGGTCGAGTGCCGAGCCCAGGCCGTACCAGCCGGGCAGCAGATGGCGGCTCTGGGTCCACGCGAACACCCAGGGAATCGCGCGCAGCTGCTCGATCTCGCCACCTGGCGCATCGCTGTGGCGTGAGGCCGGACGGCTGCTGATTTCCATGCGCTGGATGACGTCGATGGGCGTCGCCAGCCGGAAGTAGTCCACGAACTGCGGATCGTCATAGACGAGCGCCCGGTAGGTCTCCCGGCTGTCGCGCGCGATGGCGTCCATGATCCCGCTCCAATCGGTCTCACGCGCATCGGGCGCGCGGGGGGGGGGCAGTGCGGTCGCGAGCGCCACCGCGCTCACCGTCTGCTCGAGGGTGCGCAGGGCGATGCCGCGCAGCCCGTACTTTGCATTGATCGCCTCGCCCTGCTCCGTCATCCGGAAGCGTCCCCGGACCGAGCCCGCGGGCGCGCTGAGAATGGCGCTGGTGATCTTGCCGCCGCCACGGCTGACCGTTCCGCCGCGGCCATGAAAGAAGGTGAGATCGACCCCGCCTGCGCGGTCCGTCGTCTCGACGAGCGTTGCTTGCGCCCGCTGCAGCGCCCAGCGCGACGCGCCGATCCCGGCGTCCTTGTTGCTGTCGGAGTATCCGATCATCACCATCTGGTGCATGCCCCGTTCGGCAAGGTGCGCCCGGTAGTAGGGGTCGGCGAGCAGCTCGCGCATGACATTGGGAGCGGCCGCCAGATCCGTGACGGTCTCGAAGAGCGGCGCGACATCGAGCGGCACGTCCGCGCTCCCGGTGAGACCGCCCCATCGGGCGAGCACCAGGACGGTGAGGACGTCGTCCGCCCCTTGGGTCATGCTGATGATGTACGGTCCCACGGCGTCGGGCCCAAAACGCGCTCGGCAGTCGGCGATCGCCTTGAACACATCGAGAGTACGTGTCGCCTGGGCGTCAGGGGATCCTGCCGGACCTTCTCCTTGCTCGAGCACACGCCGTAGCCGCGCGAGGCGGTCGGCCGCGGTGCGGTCGCCCCAGTCCGGGTCGCCGAGCAGCGTCGCGAGCACCGCGCGATGAACATGCGAGTGTTGCCGCACGTCGATCGTGGCCAGGTGAAAGCCGAACGTCTCGACACGCCGCCGCAGCCGCTGCACGCCGAACAGTCCCGCGTGCTCGCCGCGGTGCGCGCGTAGACTCGCGATGACGACCCCCAGATCACGCTCGAGCTCGGCAGCAGCGGGGTACCCATCCGGCGTATCGCGCCGCGTTGCCTCCAGTCGCGCCGCGATGAGGCGAAACAGCACGCGGTACGGCATGTCGTGATAGCGCGCCGGGATCGCCGCCAGCGCCTGGGGGAACCGGGCGCCATAGGTAGCGACGCGCTCGCGCACGGCGTCGCTCACGCCCGTCAAGGCTCCCGATTGCGACAGCCGGCGCGCCAGCTCCGTCGCCTCCCGGCGATAATTCTCCAGCAGGAGCTCGCGCTGCCGAGCGAGCCCCTCGCGCAGCGTCTCGGCCCCGACGTTGGGATTGCCGTCCATGTCCCCGCCGACCCAGGAGCCAAACCGCAACACCGGGCGCGTGGGTACCTGGACGTCGTACGCCTTGTGCACCGCCTGCTCGAGCTCCTCGGCGAACGGCGGGACGATGCGGTAGACGATGTCGGTCAGGTAGAAGAGCACATTCTCGAGCTCGTCCATGACGGAGGGCCGCGCGGAAGGTTGCGGATCGGTCTGCCACGCGCCGGTGATTTCCTCGCGAATCTGCGCCAGTGCGGCGCGCTCTTCATCGGGTGTGCGCGACGGGTCGAGCCGCTCCACGAGCAGCCGGCCGATCACCTGCTCCTTTTCGAGCAGCGTTCGCCGGGTCGCCTCGGTGGGATGGGCTGTGAATACGGGCTCCACGCGCAGTCGTTGGAGCAGTGCGGCGATCTGGGCCGACGTGACGCCGCCGGCCGCCAGCCGCAGCACCGTCGCCTCGAGGCTCCCCTCCTGCGGATCGCTCGCGCTGCGCAGGTAGTCGCGGCGGCGGCGGATGCGGTGAATCCGCTCGGCGAGATTGACGACCTCGAAGTAGGTCGAGAACGCGCGAACCAGCGTCTCGGCATCGCGCGGCGGCAGACCCTTTACCAGCGCATGCAGCTCGTCGTCGGCGCCGGCGATCGCGGCGTGCCGGGCGCGCTCCACCAGCTGGAAGAACGCGTCGCCACACTGCTCGCGCAGCACGTCCCCGACCAGCGCGCCGAGCGTTCGGACGTCGTCGCGCAGCTGCGCGTCCTTCGGTGCAAACTCGACGGCGCGGCGTTCGTTAACCAGAGGCCTCGCCAGGTGTAAAGAGCCGCGCGGCAGCGACACCCCACGCGGTGAGGTCGACGGCAGCTCGTCCGTCGCCGCTGACTGGAATCGCGTCACCGTTTTGCTCGACGAGGTTGGTGCGGCGCGCGAGCTTGAACGCATACGCCGCGGGCCACACGCCGACCGCACGCGCCTGTCCCGCGACATCGAGCAGCTTGACGACGACGCCGTCGCCATCGTCCGCCGCCTTGGCGCCGACGATCATCACGCCCTTATCCGCGTAGAACAGCCCCCGATCCTTCGCGATCAACGGGCCCGGCGTTGTGTTGCTGTACGGCGCGCTGACGTACAAGGGATCGCACGCGGCCCACCCGCGGCGCACGGGCTCCGCCGCGTCGCCAGGTGCCAGCAGCGAAATCCTGAACCGGAACGTCGCCGCGCCGCCTTGTGACGCCGCGTAGTTCGTGTGCCAGTAGTTGTTCATCGCGTAGGCGAACAGCGTGCCGTCAGGGACGATGCTGCGGCGCCAGGCGCCGCGAAACAGGTCGTTGAGCGTGAACAGCGGCGTGTCGGGCCCGCTCCACAGCACGCCGTCCGTGCCTTCGTGGACCCACACCCAGTGCGTGTGGCAGAACCAGTCGCGGCAGCTGCCGGGCTGCTGATCGCGCTCGACGCCCATGCGGCCCAGCGGCACTTCGACGTCGACGGCAGGCTTCAGGAACGCAAACGGGAAGGTGACGTACAGCGCTTCCTTCGCCGTGGTCGCCGTTTTGACGATGCGGTTCTCGATGTCGACCCAGGGCAGCTCGTCATACAGCGTGACGATCGAAGTGATGGTCGGGAAACCGTCGAGCGCACGCTCGACCACGAGCCGCACACCGATCCCGGGGAGCTTCTCGCGACGGCAGCTGATGAGCTTTGCCTGCGTCAGCTCGAGCTGCGGCGGATTCTTGAGGTCGTCGCGATTGCCGGAAGTCCACAGGGCGCTGTGCTCGCCGCCGCGAGCGTAGACCACCTGATTCAAGCCCGACCATGTGGATGGCTTGACGCGCTCCTTGCCGTCCGGACCGGTGAGTGAGCGGATCGCGCCGCTCGCCTGGTCGATCTGGGCCGTGAATCCTCCTGCCTTGGCGTCGAACGCCTCGCCGTCCGCGGCGGGCAGTCGTGCGTCGCGGTCGGCTTCGGTCAACGCCAGGTAGCCGAGCGGCGGTACGTCACGGACGAGGACCAGCGCATCGCCATCGGGGAGATCCACCGAGGCCAGATCGCGTCCGTCATAGGACAACGCCTTGCCCGAGCCTCCCGCAACACGCGCGACGTCAGTGCGCTCCCAGCTCCCCGCGTTGAATACCAGCCGGCCGCGGCCCGGGCGCGTTGCGCGGCCGAGCCGCAGCAGTGCGTCAGCCAGCTCATCGCGCGCTGCCGCCGCGCCGGAGTCGATGAAGCGCTTCTTGTAAGCCCACTGCGCAATGGTCTGGCGGGACGTGGGCGCCGATACACTCTCGGCGGCGCCCCAGGTGTGCTCGCCAAAGAGCAACAGGTCTCGCCACACCGCGGCACGCGACTCGGTGTCAGCGTCTTGAACGCCCAGGCGAACATTCCACAGCGTCACGATCTCCGCGGCGCGGGCCGCGAGCTGAGCCGACCGGTAGGACGCAAGCTCCGCGGCCGTCGATGCGGCACCGTCTTCCCAGTAGAGTCCCGTGTCGCCACGTCTGACGGGAATCCTGGATCCGAAGCGACGCTCGACGTCGCGGAAGAAGTCCTCGGACCGGCCCATTACGATCAGCGGCCACTGGAATCGCCGCCCGAATTCCTGGACGTTGGCGACGATTGCTTCCTTCATCAGCGCGTTGTCCTGCCAATCGGCGCCATACAGCAACGCGGTGTCGTACGGCCAGTTCTGGGCCAGGAATGCCGGCTGATCGAGCAGCCAGCTGGACAGCCGGTGGCCCATTTCGTCCGCACCGACGTCAAAGCCAAAGCGCGTGCCGTCGCCGTAGTGGTGCGCCCGCCAGTGCAGGACGCGGCTGCCGTCGGGACCTTCCCAGTAGTAGAGCTGCGGATACGCGGTGCCTTCGCTCCCGCCACTCGGCGGCAGCAGCGGCACCGCGCGCTCGGGGTTGGGTCCGCTCGCGAGATACTTCACGCCGCTCGCGGCGAGCAGCATGGGAAACGTGAGGGTCTGGCCCGGGACGTCGGTGATTTGCGCCGAGAGGAACGTCAGGCCGCGCTCGCGGGCGAGCTTGCCGGCCGGCCACACCAGCCGCGCGAATGTTTCGTGATCGAGCAAGCCCGTGAGCATGTTGGCGAACAGCGCCTGCCAGCCGACCTTCCCATCGCGGATCGCCTGGAGCAGCGCGTCGGCCGCCGCGGGCGAGCGATTCTCCACGTACGACAGCACCTGCAACGCGCATTCGGCGGTGAAGTGAAAGTCGCGATGGGTCGACGTCCACGCGAGCGCCGCGTCGAGATTCTTGCGATGGACCTCGAGGGCGTTCTCCTGGATGTCCGTGTAGCCGACGTCGGTATGAATCGACGCCAGCCAGTAGAGCGTCCACCGTTTCGGCGGCGTGAGTCGCAGGCGTCGCCGGGCCGCGCGGTCCTTGCCGACGTCGACGTCCACCTGAAAATCGGACGGCTCGGAGAGCGGCACCCACACCTCGCCGCCCAGCGCCACGCCGTCCGCGGACGGCAGCAGTCCGGCCGTGCCGACCAGCGCGCCGCGCCGGTCCGTCACTCGCGCGCGTGCGGCGGGCGCACCCAGTCCCGAGACGGTGATGCGCACGAGATTCTTGCGGCCGTCGGGTTGCTGAAACAGCGCGGTGGGACGCACTTCGATGAACGGTTGCTGCGTCGAGCCGTTCCGCGCACGGCGCAGAACGGGCAACGTCGCAAGCCACGCGAGGAAAGTGCGGCGATCAAAACGGTGCATGATTGCTATAACTTAGCGCAGCTTGACTGTGCAGGTCCGCTATGTACGTTTCGCCGTTCTTCTCGACCCCGACCCCTGTACCTCAACAGGAGCGAGCATGAAGCGGATCGCATTGGCTGTGGCGCTGGTCGTCATAGCCGCAGGCGCGTGCAAGAAAGCCCAAGACCGCGGAATGGCCGCAGACAGCGCGCGTGCCGACTCGATGAAAATGGCTGACTCGATGAAGATGGCGCCCGCTGACACGACGCATCACATGATGGCCGACACGGCCAAGGCACACGCGACGCCAGCGCCAAAGCCCCCGCCGGCACCGGCGCGCAAGCCGACGCGGCGTCCGTAGCGACGCGGTAGTGCTTGACGGTATCAAGCCCGGGCGCCGCCCGGGCTTTTGTTTTGTGCGGTGGCACGAGCGATGGCCGTCCGGGTGCCGAAGGGCGGCTCCCATCCCAGCTCCAGCCGGATCCGATCCACGGAATACGGATTCTCTCCCAGAATGAAGGACATCGCGGAATTCCCCAGCGCGGTGTAGCGGCCCGGCAGCACCACGCGCATCAGGACGCTCCAGCAGCGAACGCCGATGCGTATCGTGGCCACCGGAACGCGAATGCGCCGCGGCCGCACACCCAACGCCTCGGCGAATGCCGCAAAGAACTCGCGCTGCGTGAGGCGTGGCGGCGCGTCGCACGTGACGTTGTACGCCCGAAATCCCGGTTGCGCCGGCGCGTCGAGCGCCGCCACCACGGCCGCAGCGACGTTGCCGGCGTACACGCACGACAGATGATTCGTCCCCGGACCGATCTGCGGCAGGAACCCACGCTTGAGATTGGCGACCAGGCGCCGCGTGAACAGCACATCGCGCTCGCCATAGATGACGTTCGGCCGGATGGCGATGATCGAGAGTCCCCCGCGGGCGGCCTCATCCCGCAGCAGCTGCTCGGCAGCGCGCTTGCTGCGCGCGTAAAAGTCCGACGCCGGAAGCGGCTGCAACGGGTAGTCTTCGGTCACCCCGTGCTCACCGGCCGCATATACCGCCGCGCGGCCATACACCGCGACCGAGGAGATGTGAATGAGGCGCGCGCCGGTCCGGCGCGCCGCCTCGATGGCGAGCCGCGTCCCTCCCACGTTGACGCGCGTGAATTCTGCGAGTGATGCGTGCGATGCGACCAGCGCGGCGGCGTGCACGATCGCGCGCACGCCGTTCGCGGCGTGCTGCCAGGTGACGGCATCGGTGACATCGCCGACAAACGCCTCCGCGCCGAAGCGTTCGACGCTGGCGCGCGAGTGCTCCCGAATGAGCGCGCGCGGTCGCTCGCCGCCGGCGCGCAGCGCCTCGAGCACGTGCGTGCCGACGAGCCCACCCGCGCCCGTGACGAGAATAGTCACGCCGGAGCGACGCGCGGCGCGTCGAACGGCAGGCCGACGACCCGCGCTTCGCGGCCGGCGGCACGCACCGTGGCGCCGACCGGGACTTCGCGCCGCACCATCGCGAGCCCGATCCAGCGGCCCAACACCGATCCGCCGCCGTCCGGCAACCACGCGATGCTGGTAACCCGACCGACCTCGAGCTCGTCATGCGTGACCGCGCTCCACCCGCTCGCCGGCGCGGCGGGCGGATCGGCCTCGAACAGCAGCCCGCGCAGCTGCCGGTTGGCGTGACCGCGGAAGTGCAGCCGGCTCACCGTCTCCTGGCCCGTATAACACCCCTTCGTGTAGGAGACGCCGCCGATTTCATCCAGCCGCACTTCCTGCGGAATCGTCTTTTCATCGACTTCCGAAGCGAGTCGCGGCCATCCCGCCAGAATACGCGCCAGCTCCAGCGCCTCGGGGCTAGCGGCGTGCGCCCCGGCATCGATCAAGCGCCGCTGGATGGATGCGACGCGGTCGGCGGCCGCCGTGATCTGAAAAACGAAGGGCGCCAGGTCGCCGCTCCGCGCCACCTCGAGGGACAACTCGGCTGCCGAGCTTTCCAGCACACGATTCAGTCCGTGCGGAACCGAGACGGCGGCGGCACCCATGACCGCCACGGCGTGCGCCCCTGCTACGCGCAGTACGGCGGTTTCTTCCGTGCGATCGGACGTCCGTGCGAGCCGCGGCGGAACGGAGCGCTGCAGGATCTGCAGTGCGCGCTCACGGCCCTCGGCCGGCACCGTATACCGAACTCGCGATCCGAGGCGGGCAGCCCAGCCGTCCACGACCATCATCCCCTTGGGCGTGAGCAGCGCGCCGTACACGAACGCCCCGTCGCCGGGCTTCTCGATGTCGTTGGTGAGCAAGCCCTGAAAGCAGGTGACGGCGCCGGAACCGGCCCCTGTCAGGTCGATGACGGCGACGTCGGCGCGGGCGACGATCGCACCGGCGCGCAGCTGATCGACGACCTCCGCGGGCACCGCATCAGGCTCGAGGCGCGTGACCGTGGCCGGTGGAGCAGTCGGAAAGAGGTCGCTCACAGATCCGCCAGCTCCGCCGCGGCATGCCCCGCCAGCGAGTCCCACACCCTGGCCGCGCCGCGTCCCGCGAGTGCATCAGAGGGATGACTGGTCGTCAGCATCACGCAACGCATCCCCGCGGCGCGCGCCGCCGCGAGTCCGGGCAGCGAGTCTTCGATCACGATGCAGCGGTCGACCGCGACCGGCTGCCGCTGGTTGAACGCGCCGTGCGCGGCGAGGTAGGCCGCGGGATCGGGCTTGCAGCGCGGCACGTCGCCGGCGGCGACGATGATCTCGAATCGATCCGCGAGGCCCGTCCGGCGCAGCACAGCGTCGATCTCGCTCCGCAACGCGCCTGAGACGATCCCGAGACGAAATCGCCGGCCGGCGTCCTGCACGAACTCCGCTGCGCCCGCGACCAGGCGCAACGACGTCGCGACGAGCTCCAGGTAGAGGGTCGACTTCTTTTTCACGAGATACGTCAGCAACTCCGTCGTCAGGGTCCGCTGCGCGCGGCGATAGGCCTCCATAAACCCGGTGCGATCGTCAAAGCCGAGATACGACGCGTAGTACTGCTCGCGAGTCAGCGTAATGCCTTCGTCGGCCAGCACGCGCTGCAGCGCCAGACAGTGTTGTGGCTCATCGTCCACCAGCACGCCGTTGAAGTCGAACAGCACCGCTTCCGTCACAGCGTCTCCTTGAGCCACGCCACGATGTTCGGCCAGCAGGAGCTTCGTGCCTGCTCGCTCACCACCAAGCCGCGATGCGACAGGCCCGGCTCGATCGCCAGTGCCTTCCGCCCGGCGCCCACGCGCTCGACCACCTGGCGGCACGCCGCCGCGGGCGCGAAGATGCGGTCCGCGGCCCCGGCGACGCCGAGGTACGGCACGCTCAGCGCCGCCAGGCCGGCAAAGTAGTCGAAGCCGTCGGTCCCGAGCCATCCGCCGCGCACATTCCACTCCATCCATTCGGCAATGATCTCCGCGGCCTCGTCTTCGTTGCCGAAGCCCAGCGCCCGGGCGGGGAATCGCCCGAGAACGCGCGACAGGGCGATCGTCGTCGCGGCGAGCGTGCGCCGCACCAGGCCGAGGCGCCGCGGGCCGGGGGTCCCCAGGGTGACGATGGCTCGGAGCGGCGCGGCGGCCGCAACGCGCGCGAGCCAGCACAACCCCGCGGCGCCGCCGGCGGAATGTCCGATCCACGCCAGCGGCGCGCCGTCCGTTTCCTCGCGGACCCGCGCGACCAGCGTAGGCGTGTCGTTGAGCACCCAGTCCTCGAACGTCCACGCCCCGCGCCGCGGTTCGCGCGCGCTGTCGCCGTGATGGCGCAGGTCGGCGAGCCACACGTCGAGCCCCGCCGCGCCGAGAAAGTGCGCCATCCCGCCCGCATTGTTCCCATCCTCCGCATGCAGCCAGAAGCGGTGGTTCGTGAACGCGCCGTGCACGAGCAGCACGGCGGGACGGCCGTCCCGGTAAGCACGCAGGCGGTGCAGCGCCAGATCCACGCCGTCCGGTGTGGTGACGCGACGCGCGCCTCCGGTCATTCGTAGCGCCCGGCGGCACGATAGGCATCGTCGAGCAGCTCCACCGGATGGCGGGCGTGCGCGTGGATGCCGGCGGCGGCGAGACCGGCACCGAGCTGCATGAGACACCCGGGATTTCCCGTCGCCACGACCTGGGGCGCCGCCGCGCGCAGCCGCTCGAGCTTGGCCGCAAGGACCTGGTGCGACATCTCGGGCTCGAGCAGTGTGAACAATCCGGCGCTGCCGCAACACTCGGCGGCGCCCGGCACGCTCACGAGCTCGAGCAGGGGAATCGCGGCGAACAGCTTGAGCGGCGGCACCGCGACGCCTTGCGCGTGCAAGAGATGACAGGGCGGATCGTAGGCGACGTGCAGGTCGAGTGGTGCGCCCGGAACCGGCCCCGTCGTCCCATCGCCGGCGAGGAGCTCCGTCACGTCGCGAACCCTCACACCGAATCTCTCACCCTGCGCATCGCCCACGAGATGCCCGTACTCCTTCATGAGTGCCCCGCAGCCCGCGCTGTTCACGACGATCGGCTCATCGCCGTCGCCGCATGCGGCGATATTCACCCGCGCCAACGCCCGCGCTGCTTCGAGCAATCCCGCGTGCGCATGCAACGCGCCGCAGCAAACCTGGCCCGGGACCTCGTGGACTTGATACCCATTCACCGCGAGGGTTCGCCTGGTGGCATCGTGCACATGCGAGAACAGGCCCTCCATGACGCAGCCGCGGAAGAGCAGGGCGGTTGAGCGGTTGGGCGGTTGGGCGGTTGGAACAGCACGAGCACGCCCAACCGCCGAACCGCCCAACCGCCGAACCGCTTTCGTCGCCGCCAACATTCCAAGTCCAAACCGAATCCTGCCCCATCCGGCGACACTCCGGGGCAGCACCGATCGCAGCAGCCGGGCAAACCAGTACACCACCCCGCTCACCCCCGGCGTCGTCAACGCCCACAGCGCCAGGCGCGCCAGGCGCGGCGTGCCACGGGCCGCGGTAATGCGCGACCGGGCGGCTTCGAGCCCGTGCCCGTAGTGTACGCCCGATGGACAAACCGGCTCACAGCCGCGGCAGCCGAGGCAGCGGTCGAGGTGGTAGGCGAGCGCGACGTCGGTCGCGGCGATATCGCCGCGTTCCAGCCCCCGCATCAGCTCGATGCGGCCGCGCGGCGAGTCGGCTTCGTCTCCGGTGGCAAGAAAGGTGGGACAAGCTTGAAGGCAAAACCCGCAATGCACGCACGCGTCCAGCCCTTCGAATCCGCCTCGCGTCCGGTCCTCCCCTGTCATGAGCCTTCTGTGGCAACGACGAGGGCGCCTCCGGGATCGAACGTGCGGCGCAGGCCGGTGACGAGCGGGCCCACGCCCTCGCGATACGCCCCGAAGTGCCCGACGGCGCCACGCAGCGCCCAGGGTGCGCGCTCGAGCGTGAGCGGCACCTCGAGCCCGGCGAGCGTGCGGCGCAACCGCTGCAAGCGATCGATGCTCGCGTCGCCGGTCCAGCGGATCGCGCCGGCCGCGGGCGAGGCGGAGATCCACTCGTCGCCGAGCTGATGCTGCAGCAGATCGAGCAGCTCGTCGCTGGCGGTGGGCACGCCACCGATGCGGAACGTCACGGGCCGCACGGCGAATCCTTCCGCCAGGCGCATCCAAAAGGCATGGGCTTCCTCGGCGCGCAGTGGCGCGAATCGCCCGCCACCGCTCGCGGCGCCCAGGCCGGCCTCATCCGCCGCGACGAGCGCCGGGGACCCGGCCAGCCGCACGCCCAACACCCACCGCTCGCGTCGCGCGAGGGCGGGCGAGACCAGCTCCAGCGCCGCCGGCGTCAGTCCCGCGGCGGCGATGTCTTCGCCGACCTGCGTCAGGTCTTCGCGCGCGCCCTCCAGCAGGTAGGTGACGTCGGCGCGCGGCAACGTGCGCAGCCGCAGATGCACGAGGACGATCACGCCGAATGCCCCGAAGCCTCCCGCCTGCAGGCGCGTCAGGTCGTAGCCGGCGACGTTCTTCATGACCCGGCCGCCGCTCTGGACCATGCGGCCGTCGCCGGTCACGAACGTGACGCCGAGCAGATGGTCCTTGATCGGGCCGAAGCCGTGGCGCAGCGGCCCGGCCGTCGCGGTCGCGACGACGGAGCCGAGCGTGCGCCCGGCGAGACCGGGTGGATCGATCGCGAGCCACGCGCCGCGATCGGCGAGCTGCTGGCGCAGCTGGTCGAGCCCGATGCCCGCCTCGGCGGTCGCGGTGAGATCGGCCGGCTCGATGGCGGGGACGCGGTCGAGGCGGCGTGTCGTGAGTGCGAGATCGGAAGGAGCGTCGCTCTGCAGCCAGGTGCCGGCGCCCTCGATCCGCACCCGCCAACCCTCCTGGTGGGCCGTGCCGAGCAGCAGCGCGACGGCATCGGGGGAGCCCGGGGCGATGCGCGGCACGCGATCGGTTCCTGCCTCGAGCACGGCCCCTTCGCCGAGCAGGGCGGTGACCTTCTCGAGAATGGTCATACGGCACCCACAGGCTGACCCCGGGCGGAAGCCCGGGGATTTCCGGTTTCCCCGGACTGCCGTCCGGGGTTAGCCGAAGCCCACTCTCTACACGCATGAACCGGCACCACTTTGCCCGGATTCACGCGCTCATCGGGATCAAAGACTTTCCGCACCGCGTGCATGGCTCCCAGCGATTCGGCATCGAAGATCAAGGGCATGTAGCGCAGCTTGTCGATTCCCACGCCATGCTCGCCGGTGATCGTCCCGCCCGCCGCGATGCAGGTGGCCATGATCTCGGCGCTGGCGGCTTCGACGCGCTGCTTGAGCGCGGGATCGCTCGCGTCGAACGAGATGTTGGGATGCAGGTTGCCGTCGCCGGCGTGGAAGACGTTGCTGACGACGAGTCCATAGCGCTGCGCGATGGCGGAGATCGTTTCGAGCACCTGCGGCAGTGCGGAACGCGGGACGACGGCGTCCTGCACCAGCAGATCGCGCGACAGCCGGCCCATCGCGCCGAACGCTTTCTTGCGTCCCTGCCACAGGCGCTCACGCTCCGCTTCGCTGGCCGCGGTTCGCACCGATCGCGCACCCGATTTCCGCAGGAGATCAGCGACGACTTCGGTCTCCGCGACGACGGCGTCGGCATTGCTGCCGTCGATCTCGACGAGCAGCACGGCGGCGGCGTCGCGCGGATAGCCGGCCGCGTACACGGAGTCTTCCACTGCACAGATGCACGACTGATCCATCATCTCGAGCGCCGCGGGAACGATGCCGGCGGCGATGATGGCCGACACCGCCTCGCCCGCGATGCGAAGGCCGTTGAAGTCGGCCAGCATCGTCCTGACCGCGCGCGGCAGCGGCATGAGACGGACGGTGATGCGCGTCGCGATGCCGAAGTTTCCTTCCGATCCCACGAACAATCCGACGAGATCCGGCCCCCACGGCTCGCCGCCCGGGCTGCCGACGTCCACGAGCGATCCGTCCGCCAGCAGCAGCTCGAGCGCCAGCACGTGATTGGCGGTGACGCCGTACTTCAAGCAATGCGGCCCACCCGCGTTTTCGGCGACATTGCCGCCGATCGTGCACGCGCTCTGGCTCGATGGATCGGGAGCGTACTGCAGACCATGCGGCCGAGCCGCCACGCCCAGCTTCGCGTTCACCACGCCCGGCTCGACGACCGCGAGGCGATTGTCGCGGTCGACGCGCACGATCCGATTCAACCGGGTCAACACGAGCAGCACAGTCCCTTCGTCTGCCAGGGCGCCGCCCGAGAGGCCGGTGCCGGCGCCGCGCGGGACGAACGGAATGCCGTGCGCCGCGAGCAGGCGCACGACGGCGATCACCTCTTCGCGCGTGCCGGGCAGCACGACGACGTCGGGAACGCGGCGATGAGTGGGGAGACCATCCATCGAGTAGGTCAAACGTTCAGCACGAGCTTCGCGGACGTGACGCTCCCCGACGATGGCGGAGAGATCGCGGGCGAGGGACGAGGTCATGCTATATAGTAGTCAAAAGGGGGTCAGGACAGACTGTCCTGACCCCCTTGATCTCGTGAAGCTGGAGTGCTTAGGCTGCTCTCCAGAATCCCTTCAGCGCTTTACCATCTGGAGACTCACGCAACTTCTCGAACGCGCGCTCTCTAATCTGCCTGATTCTCTCCCGCGTGACGCCCATCAGCGCGCCGATCTTCTCGAGCGTCATCGCCTCGCTGCCCTCTTCGAGTCCGTAATAGAGATAGAGAATCTTGCGCTCGCGCGGCGTGAGATACTTGTGGAAGATCCGATCGATGAATTCGCGCATCAGCTTGCCGTCGGTGCGCTCCTCGATCTCGCCGCCTTCTTGTCCCGCGAAGCGCTCGCCGAGCGTCGCGGCGTCCTTGTCGCTGCGATCGACCGGCGCGTCGAGCGACAGCTCCGCCGCCGTCATGCGGCGGGCGGTGCGCACGTTCTCGACGGAGTCTTCGAGGGCCTGCGCGATTTCGTTGTCGGTCGGTTCTCGGCCAAGCTCTTGTGAGAGATACGTCTCGGTGCGGCTCATGCGAATCAGCTGTGAGTTCTGATTCAGCGGAATTCGCACGCTGCGCGTCTGCTCCGCCAATGCCTTCAGCACCGCCTGCCGCACCCACCACACGGCGTACGAAATGAACTTGACGCCCTGGTCGGGATCGAACTTCTTGACCGCCTTGAGCAGCCCTTCGTTGCCGATCGCGACCAACTCGGAGAGATCGAGACCGTGGCCCTGATACTTTTTGACGTAGGAGATGACGAATCGCAGATTGGCGGTGACTAAACGCTCGGCGGCTTTTTCATCCCCCCGTTGCACGCGACGGGCGAGGCGACGTTCTTCAGCGGGATCTTTGATGAGGGGAAGTTTTTGTATGTCTTGCAGGTACTGGTCGAATGCGCCGGAAGGGGTGGTGCGGAAAAAGGCCTTCGCCTTGCCGCCATTCGACCTCGCCATGCGCACTCCCCTTGAAACGATATGTGTGTGGAAACAGCGGGCTGACGCCGCCATTTAGGCCACCTAACTGCGCGCCAATATAGGATTTCCTGCCAATCTGTGCAAATAGACGCGGTTATCCACATCACAAATTGTTTGATTCTGAAGCATTCCAGAGTTTGTCCACTATCCACAGGAGCTGTGGATAATGGACAACCTCTCGAGATCGCCCGCATGTGGCCTATCTCCATCCGAGGGATGAGTTCCGCCCTGTGGAGACGTGGAAACCATGTGGGGTACGTCTTCAGCACCCCGTTACCGTACGACGACCACGGCCGTGTCCGCCAACGCGCCATGCCGCGCGATCAGTCGGGCCGTTCCGGCCCGACGGGCGTCAAAGACGACCCACGACGTTCCAATCGTCCGCATCTGCAAGACTCCCGTGGTGTCGACGTCCCAGTTGACTCCCCCGGATCACCCGCTGAGGATGCGGTGCACCTCCTCGGGCGCGACTGCCGCCGTCCAACCCTGGGTGTCGTCGCCGTAGGCCATCCCGATGGCGCGTGGCAGGGCGAAACGGATCTCTCCGGCTCGGACCTTCTTGTCGTTCCGCATGGCGGCGATCAGGTCATCCACGCGGCTGGCATCCGGACGTTCGACCGGTAGGTGCAGGCGCTCGAGGACTGCCTTGATGCGTCCCGCCGTACCCGCGGCGGCGATCCCCAGCGTCTCCGCGATTCTTCCTTCGTAGACCATCCCGATGGCCACCGCTTCACCGTGCAACACCTCGTACTTCGACGTCGCCTCGATCGCGTGTCCGACGGTATGCCCGAAATTGAGGATTGCGCGCTTGCCTTTTTCACGCTCGTCCTGCGCCACGACACCCGCCTTGATTTCAACGGAACGCCGCACGACGCGCTCCAGCGCCGGCGCGTGCTTGGCGAAAATCGCCGCATACTCGCGCTCGAGGAAAGCGAAGTCCCAGCAGCTCGGGATCGGCGACGACGACGCGCGGCTGGTGGAACGCGCCCAGCAGGTTCTTGCCGGCGGGAACGTCGACACCCGTCTTGCCGCCGATGGAGGAGTCGATCATCGCGAGCAGCGACGTCGGGACCTGCACCAGCGGCACGCCGCGGAGATACGTCGCCGCGACGAATCCGGCGACGTCGTTCACCACGCCGCCGCCGACGGCGATCACGGCGCAATCGCGACCGAACTGCGCCGCGAGCATCTGGTCCGAGAGCGCAGCCCAGGTGTCCCGGGTCTTATTCCCTTCGCCGGCGGGGAAGGCGAGCAATTCGGCCCGATCGCCGGTAGCCGATAGCCGCTTGAGAAGGTCTTCGCCATACAGCTTGGCCACCTGCGAATCCGAGATGATCGCATACGCCGCGGCCGGGCAGTACTGCTTCAGGATCGTGTCCAGCTGCGGGACTAACCCGGAGCCGATCAGGATGTCATAGGAAGCATCCCGCTGCTCGACGAGCGGGACACGGATCGTTACCACGCGATGTCGGGACGCCCGGCCTGTTTGTTCACCGCTCGGGCGAGGACGAATAGCAAGTCGGACAGCCGATTCAGGTAATGAATGATCACCGGATTGATTGGCTGCTCGCGCGACAGCGTCACGACGGAACGCTCGGCACGCCGACAGGTTGTCCGGGCGAGATGGAATGCCGCGGCTTTGGGCGTGCCGCCGGGCAGAATGAAGTTCTTGAGGGGCTCGAGCGTTGCTTCGTGCTTGTCGATGAGGTCCTCGAGCGCGCCGACCTCCGAGGTCCCGATCGGGGTGCCGCGCGCCTTCTCCTGGTCCGGTGTCGCCAGCTCCGCGCCGATCGTGAACAGGTCGCGCTGGATCGTCTGCAACGCGGCCTGCTCGAATGCGGCGGGCTCGAGCGCGGCGGCGAGGCCGATCGCCGCGTTCGCTTCGTCCACGTCGCCGTAGGCGCGCACCCTGGGGTCGTCCTTCGGCACTCGCTCGCCACCGAAGAGTCCCGTCTCGCCGGCGTCACCCGTCTTCGTGTAGATCTTCACGCGCGGGAACCTATGCTCAGGGGCAACGCAGCGCGAGCGGCTGGGCCGCAATCAGCCGGCGGGTTGCGACGTCGACGGCATTGGCGCGGGAATCGCGCGGCGCGACATCCGCGATTTCGTCGAGCAGCGCCACGACGGTCACGTGCGATGGCGGCGGGCTGCGGGCGCCCGCTCCGCCAGCCGGGAACGCGAGTACCAACTGCGTGACCAGGCTGGGAGAGCCGCAGGTCTGCGGCGCATGGAAGCGCGCCAGGGTCAGCCGCGCGGGGGCGGCGCCGTTCGCCGACTCCACCGGCGCAGGCCAGTAGACCGAGGACGGGAAGCACGCTAGCGTTGGCCCGATGCAAGACGCGAAAGATATCACGATCATCGGAGCCGGCCCGACGGGGCTGTTCGCGGCGTTTTACGCCGGGATGCGCGGCGCGTCACACCGCCTGATCGACAATCTCGATCAGGTCGGGGGGCAGCTCACCGCGCTCTATCCGGAGAAATACATCTTCGATGTCGCCGGATTTCCCAAGATCCTCGCCAAGGATCTCGTCAAGGCGCTCGCGGAGCAGGGACTACAATGGAAGGGGCCAGTCCACCTCGCCCAGAAGGTGATCGGGCTGCGGCGCTCCGACGACAACGGCAAGCCGACGTTCACGATCGTGACCGATCAGGACGAGTATCCGAGTCGCTCGGTATTGATCGCTGGCGGGATCGGCGCGTTCACGCCGCGCAAGCTGCCGCTCAAGGACGTGGATCAGTGGAACGACAAGGGCCTGCACGACCGAGTGCTGAATCCACGTGACTTTGCCGGCAAACGGATCCTGATCGTGGGGGGCGGCGACTCGGCGTTCGACTGGGCGGTGAACCTGCAGGGCATCGCGAAATCGATCGTGATGATCCACCGGCGCGACGGCTTTCGCGCGCACCAGGCGACGGTCGATCAGGTGCAGGCGTTGTCGGCCGCCGGCAAGATGCAGCTGCGCACGTTCTGGGAGCTGAAAGAGATCGCGGGTTCGAGCCGCATCGAGCGCGTCACGATCTTCAACAACAAGACCAAAGAGGAAGAGACGCTCTCCATGGACTGCGTCATCCCGCAGCTCGGGTTCATCTCGTCGTTAGGGGCGATCGCCGAGTGGGGGCTGGAGATCGAGAAGGGCGACATCAAGGTCGCCCAGACCATGGAAACGAACATTCCCGGCATCTACGCGGCCGGCGACATCACGACCTATCCCGGGAAGCTCAAGCTCATCGCGACCGGATTCTCAGAGGCCTGCATCGCCGTCAATCAAATCGCGCACTTCCTGAATCCGGCGGCGAAGATCATGCCCGGGCACTCGTCGAACATGGCGTTGTTTGGGCAGAAAGATGATTGATGCGCAGTGTAGGGGCGCAGCAAGCTGCGCCCCTACTCCTAACGCGCCAGCTGCACGACCACCGAATCGATCTGCGCAAGCATTTGTCTTGTGGGGACATCATGAGCATTTGCCTGGATTGAAAACGTAATCACCCGCCCGTCCGCTTTCTCGATGTATCCCGACAGCGTATTCACCCGGTTAATCGATCCCGTCTTCGCCAGCACGCGTCCCTCGAGCGCTGTCCCGGCAAAGCGCTTGAGCAGCGAGCCGCGCTGCTGCGCCCGCGGTAGCGCGGCAAGAAACGGCGCCCGTTTGGGATGCCGGTACATGTAGGCGAGCAACTGCACGAAGGCGTGCGGCGTGACGAGATTGCCCGCCGACAGGCCCGAGCCGTCCTCGAGGTCGAACGCGGTCGAGTCGACCTTCACCGAATCGACCAGAAACCGCTTCTCGACATCCAGGCCCTTGGTCCAGCTGCCCGTGTCGCCAACCTGGCGGCCCAGCGTCTTGAGCAGCATCTCGGCGAACCAGTTCTGGCTCGTGTTGAGGATGGGGAAGAGGATGTCGGGAAGTGGCCGGCCCTGGTACTCGGCGATTGGACTGCCGCAGCAGCGCAGCGCGCGGTACTCCATCGAGTCCGTCGTGCTGCCCGCGCCGCCCGCGACGGAGATCCCCTTCTTCTGGAGCGACGCTTCGAGCGCGCGTGCGGCGAACAGGTTGGGATCGGGGAGCGCGAAGCTTTCAATCCACGGCGCGCGGCTCAGCGACACGGTGCCTTCGGCCCAGATTTCGAGCGTGCCGGGCTTTCGGAAGAAGTTGTCGCCGATCGTCGTGGACGAGTCCGCGGGGACGGTGCGGGCGCGGTTCTCGAACGTGAACAGATGGAGATCGGGATTCCAGGTGATGACCGGCGGCTGATCGACCGCCGCGCCCGGCGTGATCTGGAAATCCACGCTGTTGTCGTGAAAGCCGAGCCCGGACACCGGCGCCGCGTACCACCAGTTGAGATCGAACGAATTCCAGCCCCAGTGCGTCAGCGTCGGCTCGAAATACGATCCGTCGCCGATGATCCGTCCCGTGACGCGACGCAGCCCGTGGGCCCGCAGCGAGTCGGCGATGGCGTCCACGGCAGTCCACGTCGAGTCGCAACCACCGGGCGCCAGCGTGTCGATCGTGTAGCAGCGCTGCGACCACGTCGGATCGCCTCGCCCGTACAACACGAGGTCGCCCTGGAGAATGCCGTTGGTGACCGTGCCGTTGCCGTACACGCTCGTGCGAGCGCGATAGGCGGCAGGGAGCAGGGCCGTCGCCACGGCGGAGACCACGAGCTTCGTATTGCTCGCCGGGACCGAGAAACGATCCCCATTGCGATTGAAGAGCACCCGCCCGCGGTCGTCTTGCGCATAGACATTCCACGTAGCGCGATCGAACGGCGGCTGATCGAGCAGCCGTGAGACCCGCTGCTGTACCGAGCCTCGGCTTTGCGCCTGCAGGGATACCGCGGCGCTAATCGTAAGCGACGCGAGGATCAGCTTTCGCATAGAGCACGTCGGTGACAAGGTTGACGAGCACGAAGATCACGGACAAAAACAGGATGCTGCCCTGGACCGCCGGGAGATCGCGTTTTTGAATCGCCAGCAGCACGTACCGCCCCACCCCGGGCCAGGAAAATATCGTCTCGGTCAGAATGCTGCCGGTCAGATAATTGCCAACATCGAGACCCAGCACCGTAATGATCGGCAACAGCGCGTTGCGCAGCGCGTGCCGCCCGATCACCCGCCGTTCGCCGAGCCCTTTGGCGCGCGCGGTGCGCACGAAGTCGGACGGCAGGATTTCGAGCATCGCGCCGCGCGTCATCCGGGCGAGAAACGCGATCGAACGCGTGCCGAGCGTGAGGGCGGGCAGCACGAGGAAGGCAAGGCCGCCGTAGCCGGACGGCGGCAGCCAGCGGAGCGCCACCGCGAACAGCAGAATCAGCAGCAGGCCGACCCAGTAGACCGGGAACGACACGCCGACGTAGGCGATCAGCATACTGAAGCGGTCGATCATGCCGCCCGGGCGGACGCCCGAGAGCACGCCGAGGGTGATGCCGCAGGTCGCCGCCAGCAGCATCGCCGCGCCGGCGAGCTGCAGCGTCTTGGGAAAGCGCTCGGCCAGGTCACCGAGCACGGGACGCTGCGTGATGTAGGAGCGGCCCAGGTCGCCGCGGACGACACCCCAGAGATAGTGGCCGAATTGCACCGCAATCGGCTCGTCGAGATGCAGCTCGCCGCGCAGCCGCGCGATCGTGGCGGAATCGGCCCGCTCCCCGACCATCTCGGCGACGGGATCGCCGGGCACGACGTTCAATAACAGGAATGCGACAACCAGGACACCGAACAGCGTCGGAATCGTCGCCAGCAGCCGCTTACCGACGAGCTGCAGCACGAGCCTTCGTCCAGCGCTGACCGTTGAAAATCACCGGCACGTCCCACCCCTCGATGGAGGGATGCTCGGCCCACAGGTCCACCGGGAACCAGAGGTAGATCCAGGGGGCGGCTTGGAACACTCGGGTCTCGATGCGGCCGTACAGCGCTTCACGGCTCAGCTGATCGACCGTACGGCGGGCCACGAGAATCAGCGAATCGGTGACGGGGTCGCTATAAAAGGAATAGTTGCCGCCGGGGCCGAAGCTGGCGCTGTGAAACAGGGGATACAGGAAGTTGTCGGCGTCGGGGTAGTCGGCCCACCAATCGAGTATCGCCATGTCGGTGTCGCCCTTCCGCACGGCCTCCCGCATGCTGGAGGCATCGCGCGACACGATCTCGACCCGAATGCCTACCGCGGCAAGCTGCGCCTGGATCGCCTGCGCGACCCGGCCCAGCTCCACATTCGTGCCTGAGCGCCACAGCTGCACGGCGAAGCCGTCCGGATAGCCGGCGGTGCGCAACAGGCGCCGGGCGGCCGCGGTGTCGTACGCGTACGGTGGCCGGCCGGCGTCGCTGCCGCCCAGCGCCGGCGGGATCGCGCCGGCCGCGGCGACGCCGCGGTTGTTCCAGACGGTGCGGAGGATTTCCGGGACGTTGACGGCTTGATTGAGCGCGCGGCGGACATTCGCGTCACGCAACGGCCCACGCCGGTTGTTGAGCGCGATATAGACGTCGCGCAACGCCGGTTTGCGCTTCAGCCAGGCGGGGTGCTCCTGCTCCCATTTCGCTGTCTCCCCGAAGGGGATCTCGGCGACTGACAGCCGGCCGGCGAGAAACTCCGCGGCGCGCGTCAGCGGCTCAGGGATGATGCGGACCGTGAGCGACTCGCTCAACGGCGCGCCGCCCCAGTAGCTCGGGTTCCGGGCGAAGCGGAGATAGTCGTCGTGCTCCCACGCCACGAACCGCCACGGCCCCGTGCCGACCGGCCGCTGGCCGAAGTCCGGGGGAACTGCAGACGGCGCAACCGACGCCACGGGCATCGCGAGGAACTTCGGGAAAACCGCGAGCGGCTCGGTCAGCGTGAAGGCGACAGCGGAGTCGCCCAGCACTTCGATGCCGCGCACATCGCGCACGCGCCCGTCGGCAAAGTCGCTTGCGCCCGCAATCGGCAGCAACGGCCAGACTCGACCGCCACGCGTTTGCGGATTGAGAACGCGCAGGAGCGAGCGCTTCACGTCCGCGGCCACGAGCGGCCGGCCGTCGTGGAACGTGACACCGGCGCGAAGATGGAAGACGTAACGCTGGCCTCTGGGGTCGGCGATCCAGCGATCGGAGAGGCCAGGGAGTAGCTTGCCGTCGGGATCGAACTGCGTCAGCCCGTCGAACACGAGTGTCACCATTTCGCCCGTAGGCACGTCCGTGGACAGCGCCGGATCGAGCGAACGGGGATCGTTCGACTCGTAATAGACGAGACCCTCCCCCCGCACTTGATCGGCGCCGCCCGACTGACTGTGGCAGGCGGCGAGAAAACAGAGGAACAGGGCGTTCTTGGCGGTGTCGAAAAGGTTGACAGTACGGTGCAAGTGTCGCAACATAGCCGAGATTGGTAAACCACGTCAATTGCGTGTCATACCCCTTTTGCTGCTCGCTGCGCTGGCGGCGTCAACCGTCCTGTCCGCTCAAGACCAGGAGCGGGTAGTTCGGGGTCTGTCGTTCGACGGTAACCGAGCGATCGATGGTCTGACGCTCGAGAGCGTGATCGCGACGACGAAATCGAGCGCGTGGGCCAGCAGATGGTACCTGCGCTGGCTGGGACTCGGGGAGAAGCGCTACTTCAACGAAGTCGAATTCCGCCGCGACGTCGTCCGTCTGATTCTGTTCTACCGCCAAAGCGGCTACATGAACGCGGTCGTCGACACGTCGGTGCTGCGCACGGCGCGCGACGTATACGCCACGTTCCGGATTCACGAGGGTGAGCCGGTCCGGGTCACTCGGCTCGACATCATGGGCCTCGACAGCATCTTCGACGTCGCGAAGCTGAAACGCGATCTGCCGCTGCAGGTTGGTGATCCCTTCAATCGCTTCCTGATGCAAGCCTCAGCCGACACGATCGTTTCGCGGCTGCGCAACCGCGGTTACCCGTACGCCGAGGTACTGCGCAACTTCGACTCGGAGGCGGGGGTGTTGCGCGCGGAAATCGAGCTGGACGCGCAGCCTGGGCCGCGCATGCGCATCGGCGAGGTGGTCATCCGCGGGCTGCGCGACGTGGACACCGGCACCGTGCGGCGCGTCATGTCGGTGCGATCGGGCCATGGGTTCAGGCAGGACGCGTTGTACCAGACGCAGCGCGATCTCTACGGCATGGGCGTCTTCAACTCGGTGAACGTTGCGCTCATCGATTCGGTGCCGCCGCAGGGATCTGTGCCGAGCGATTCCGCGGTCCGCGTGCTGGTGCAGGTGCTCGAGGGGCCGCGGCACCAGGTCCGTCTCGGCGGCGGCTACGGGAGTGTGGAGTGCTTCCGCGTGCAGAGCGGCTGGGCGGCGCACGACTTTCTCGGCGGCGCGCGTACGCTGGACCTGTCTGCACGGGTGTCGAAACTCGGCGGCGTGCCCAGGGGGTCGACGGGATTGGATCAGCTGTGCAACCCCTTCGGCGGCCGCTGGACGTTCGATACGCTCAACTACAGCGTCGGCCTCACACTCCGGCAGCCGGCGTTTCTGTCGCGCTCGCACGTCGCCTCGGTCGGCTTTCTCGCCGAGCGGCACTCCGAGTTCACCGTGTACACGCGGGAAGCCATCGGCGGGAATGCGGACATCACGTTCAACGCGCGCGGGCGTTTGCCGCTCACGGTCGGATACAGCTACTCGTACGGCCGCACCCAGGCGAGCCCGGGCGTGTACTGCTTTCTGGCGGGTCTGTGCGACGCCGTCAGTCAGGATTTTCTGCGCAAGCGGCGGGGTTTCGGCGCGATCACCGCGACGCTGGTGCGCGACCGCGTGAACAACATCGTCGACCCGTCCGAGGGCACGCTGATGACCGCCTCGCTGCTGCACGCGTCGCGACTCGTCGGCTCCGATTCGACCTACGAATTCAATCGCGGCGAGCTGGAGATTGCGAGGTACTACCCGATTGGCCGCCGCAGCGTGTTCGCCTGGCGGATCCGCGGCGGAACGATTCTGCCGCGCAACATCACCGTCGCGGGCAAGGGGGTCGCGTATGTGCCGCCGGATCAGCGCTTCTACGGCGGCGGGCCGAACTCGGTTCGCGGGTATGGTCGCAACGATTTGGGGCCGCAAGTCTATGTCCTCATTGCGGAGCCCCAGGATACCTCGAGTGAACCGGTCGTGGACACGGCGGCCACGAGGCGGGCCGGCGGCACAGATGCAGACAAGGTGTTCCGGAACGTGCAAACCCGGCCGACGGGGGGCAACACCGCCATCATCCTGAACGCGGAGCTGCGCTTGCCGTCGCCGATCCTCGCGTCGCGGATGCGGCTGGGCCTGTTTGTCGATGCCGGTCAAGTGTGGGAGCGCGGGGGGGAGATCGTCTCCCTGAGCGGCATGCGCGTCACCCCCGGCGCCGGCGTGCGGTTCACCACGCCGCTGGGCCCCGTACGCATCGACGTCGCCTACAATGGCTATCCCGTTCAGCGCGGGCCGCTGCTCTATCAAACGAGCGAGACCGCCGACAGCGTCAGCCAGATCCGGCCGTCGTATCCCCCCGTGCGCGCCAGCAAGACGTTCTGGCAAAAGCTCGTCCTGCAGTTTGCCGTGGGGCAGGCCTTCTAGATGCGCCGCTCGCTGGGCGTCGCCCTCTGGTCCCTCGTTGGCCTGCTGGCCTGCTTCCTCGGCGCGCTCAATGCGTTGGTGGGAACGCACGCGGGCCGCACGTTGCTGGCGCGCGTCGCCAGCGCCGCGGTCGAGAGCGCCGTGCACGGCTCGATCGAGGTGGGCGAGGTGCGCGGCTCGCTGCTCACCGGCGTGGTGCTGACCGATGTGCGGCTGCTCGATCCAGACTCGACCCTGGTCGCGTTCCTGCCGCGCGCCGAGCTGGGTTATAACCCGATCGACTTCGCGGCGGGCCGGATCGTGTTCATGGAGGTGCGGCTCGACCGGCCGGTCATCAACATCGTGCAGCACGCCAACGGCAAGACCAACTTCGACGAGCTGCTGCGCCTTGGCGAAAAGGACACGGTGCAGGTCCAGCCGCTCGGCCCCGCGGGGCCGCGCTCGCTGATTCTGCTGCGCAATGTGCAGATCACCGACGGCTCGCTGACGCTGCGACTGCAGAAGCACGGCGAAGTGTCCAGCGCCAACGAAGAGATCGAATACTCCGGGGAGGACGGGCGCTACCGGTTGCGGCGGTTCGAGCACTTGAACGCGCGGCTGGCGGCGATGCGCATTCAGGCGCCGCACGAGAAGGGCATCCGCATCGACGTCCTGCGCCTGTCCACCGAGAGCAGCGACCCCAAACTCTCGATCGCCGACGTCTTGGGCCGCCTGACGATCGACGGCCATACGCTCGACGTCGATTTGTCCCGCGTCCGATTCCCCGGCACGCAGTTCAGCGCAAAGGGCACGGTGCAATGGCCGCGCGACACGTTGCTCTGGAATCTGGTGATGCGCGCCGACTCGGCGACGTTGACCGACATCCGGTTTCTCGATCCGCGGTTCCCGGAGAACGCGGTGCTGCACGGCGGCGTGACGGTCGCGTCCCACGCCGGGCGGCTGCTCGAGATTCAGCTGCGGCCGCTCAATCTCACCTTCGGCCAGGGGCGGCTTACGGGGCACGTGACCGCGTTCAGCGCCGCCGACTCCGGGCTGGTGGCGCTGCGACAGGGCGACCTCACCGCGCAGGATCTCTCGCTCGATTTCGCCCGCGTCTACATCGATGCGCTGCCGTTCTACGGCCGCCTGACGGGACAAACGATCGTCGACGGGCCGGTGAGCGCCTTGAAGATCGAGACCGCGTGGTCGTTCCGTGACTCGCTCGTTCCGGGATGGCCCGAGAGCCAGATCCGGGGGAAAGGGGAAATCAGTCTCGGCGGCCCTGATCTGGCGTTCCAACCGTTCGCCGTGGAAGCCGGCCGGATCGACATCGGCACGATCCGGCGACTCGTCCCCGGTTTCGATCTTCAGGGGGAGCTCGACGCAACGGGCACGCTCACCGGGACGCTGAAGAACGCGATGTTCAGCGGCACGCTGCGTCATCACGACGGCATGCGGCCGGTCAGTCTCATCCGCGGCGTCGTCGGTCTCGACTCGCGCACGGAAGTACTCGGCGTCCTCGCCGATGTCCGCGCCGATTCGCTCTCGCTCGACGGCTTGACCGGCCGGATCGCGAACTTTCCGCTGCGCGGCTCGCTGACCGGAACGATCCGCATGAAGGGCGACATCGCGGGGCTCGAGACGCACGCCGACCTCGACATGCTGGGTGGGGGCGGCGCGATCCGCGGTGACGGCACGCTGCTGCTCGGCGCGCGCGGCGCTCATCCGGGTTACGGCGCCCGCCGCTTCACGCTGCGCGGACAGGACGTGAACCTGCAACGCTGGCTGCTGCGCAACGGGCCTCCCTCGCGGCTCACATTCAGCGCCACCGGGACCGTCGCAGGCGATAGCACGACCACGCCCACCGGAGCGTTTTCCGTGGCAGTCGCTCCCTCCCTGTTCTCGGGCACGATCATCGACAGCGGCGCGACGCAAATGCACTTCGCGGACGGGAAGCTCTACGTCGACTCGTTGCGGCTGCAGCAGCCCGGGCTGTTGACTCATGGGACCGGATCCCTGGGTTGGCGGCGTCCCGACCGCGGCACCCTGGTGTTCGATTTCGCTGCCGACAGTCTCAGCGTCCTGGATTCGCTGGTGACCTGGATTGCCGGCCCGCAGGCCACGGCAGCAGAGGAGGGCTCGACTCCCGAGGAGAAGCTCAAGGGCTCGGCGCAGGTCCGCGTGACGCTCGACGGGGCGCTCGATTCGATATCCATCGGCGGCGATGCCCGCGTCGCCGACCTGCAGTGGCGCGGCTGGCACGTGCCCAAGGGGGAAGGATCGATTGCGTACCGGCCCGGCCCGGTGCCGAGCTTCGACGTCGAGGCCAGGTTCGACTCACTGGGATACGGACGGCTCGGGTTCGGAGCCGCCGCCGCCAGCGCCCGCGGCACGCGCGACTCGCTCACCTGGTTCGCCCGTTCGCGCGTCGGGGATCTCGGAGCGTTTCTCGCGGGCGGGCGCTACGCCCGACCGGACGGAGGAGGCGCCGGCGTACGACACGCCGCCGTGGATTCGCTGGCCGTGCTGCTGCCGAGCGGCGTCTGGTTCCTGGAGCGGCCCACGGCGCTGGCGTTCGGTGACTCCGTCCTGCACGTCGATTCGGCAGCGCTCAGGAACGCCGCGGGCGCCGGTCGTCTAACGCTGAGCGGCGACCTGCCCGGGCACGGGCCGATCAATGCGCACGTGTCGCTGGACAGTTTTCCGCTGACCGGCATCTACGCGCTCATGGAGCACGACACGCTCGGTGTGGCGGGCGCGGTCACCGCGACGCTCGCCGCGAACGGCACCCGCGCGAACCCCACCTACAGTGGGTCCTTCGCCTTCTCGAACGCCTCGTTCGGCTCGTTCAAAGCGCCGTTCATGGACGGCATCGTCGACTATCGCACCAAGCGGTTGAACGGTGAGGTCCATCTGTGGCGGTCGGGTCAGCAGGTCCTGAACGTCACGGCCCACCTGCCGCTCGACCTCGCGCTGGTCCCCGTCGCGCAGCGGCAGCTCCCGGATACGCTGTCGGTCCAGGCGCGAGCGGACAGCGTCGACCTCGGCGTACTTGCCGCGGTGACGACGACGGTGCAGCAGGTCGAGGGCGTGTTTACCGCGGATCTGGGACTCGGGGGCACCTGGGAAGCGCCGCGGCTGCGGGGCGGTCTGGAGATCGGGAACGCGGCCGCCACGATACCGGCCCTGAACGTCCGCTACACCGGTCTGAACGGCAGCCTGTCGCTGCGCGGGGATACCATCCGCGTGGATAGCATCACCGCGGTGAGCGAGCGTGGCCGGGCGGAGCTGACCGGATTCATGCGGCTCGAACGGCTGACGAAGCCCGTGCTCGCGATGAACATCACCACGTCCGACTTCAAGGCACTCGACCTGCGCGGCTATCTCACGCTCACGGCGAGCGGCCGGGTGGCGCTCACCGGCCCGGTCTTCGGCGCGACACTGAGCGGCCGCGGGACCGTGACATCGGGGGTGCTGCATTTCGCCGACCTCGTCAACAAGCGCGTCGTGAACCTGGAGGAGCCGTGGGTCCAGGACCTCATCGACACCTCGCTCATTCGCACGCAGCGCTTGGGGCCGGAGTTCCAGAGCCTGTTCTTCGACAGCCTGCAGGTGCGCAACCTGCAGCTCACGATGGGCGAAGACGTCTGGCTCCGGTCCAACGAAGCCAACATCCAGCTGTCGGGCGCGGTCACCGTCAACAAGGTGCGAGACAACTACCTCTTGAGCGGTACGCTGCAGGCGCCACGCGGCACATATCGCTTGAACGTCGGTCTCGTCACGCGCGAATTCGTCGTGTCGAAAGGAACGGTGCAGTACTTCGGCACGCCCGATCTCGATGCCGCACTCGACATCGAGGCGAGCCACGTCGTGCACCCGCTTCCCGGGCCGGGAACGAACAGAGACATCACGGTCATCGCGCACATCCAAGGCACGTTGCGCGTGCCGAAGCTGACACTCGAGTCCGAGCAGAATGACAAGTCACAGACCGAGCTGATTTCCTACCTGATGTTCGGCAAACCGACGTTCGAGTTGGGAGGGGGCGAGGGAGTGTTCGTGCGCAGCACGGCCGCGTCGCTGCTGGCGGGCGAGCTGGAGCGCACCGTCGTGTCGGATCTCGGCGTCCCGCTCGATTACTTCGAGATCCGGCCCGGCGATCCGTCGAACCCGTTCTCCGGCGCGCAGGTCGCCGCCGGCTGGGCGATCGGCTCCAAGACATTCCTGGTGGTGAACGCGGGTTTCTGCCAGCAGGTGCAAAGCCAGAACCAGTCGCGTCTGGCGAACCTGTTGGGCGCGAGCTTCCAATTCCGCTTCAGCCCCGAGTGGCGCACCGAAGCGAGCTTCGAGCCGGTGCGCGCCTGCGGCTTGGGGAGCCTGTTGCAGGCGCCGGTCTCACGGCAGGTCGGTCTCGATGTGTTCTGGGAGCGGCGGTACTAGGTGACGCGCGCGTTGCTGATCACCAATCCGTTCGCGGCGCGCGCCCATGCGCGGGCCGTCACGACCATCCGCGAGATTCTGAACAAGGGCGGGTGGAGCGTGGAGGTCCGAACGACCGCCGGCCCCGGCGATGCCCGCCGCATCGCCGAGGAATCGCGGGGGATGGGATTCGACGTGCTGGTCAGTCACGGCGGCGACGGGACGGCGATGCAGGTAGCGGCGGGCATCGCGGGCACGGGGATCTCGCTGGGGTTGGTGCCGGGCGGAACCGGTAACGTGCTCGCGGGCAATTTGCGGCTGCCGCGGTCGACCGCGAGCGCGGCGCGCGCGCTGCTCAAGGCGCGCCGGCTGCAGATCGATCTCGGCGTCGTGGCGCGGAGCGATGGCCCGCACTACTTCGCCGTCGCCGCGGGGACCGGCTTCGACGCGCAGCTCATGGCCGACACGGGCCTGCAGGCGAAACGGCGCTGGAAGGTCGGCGCATACGTCGCCCGCGCGGCGCTGACGCTGGCGTCGGTGCGCAGCGCGCCGCATCGCGTGACCGTGCACGGCACGCCGCAGGAGGTCCGCGCCGCGATGCTGCTCGTGCTCAACTGCGGCCAGCTGCCGCCGGGGTTCCTCAAGCTGCGCGCGGATCTCTCGCCGGACGACGGCTGGCTCGACGTCGTGGCCCTGGATGCGGACGGTGCGTTGCAGAGCGCGAGCGCCGTCCTGGAGTTGTTCCTGGGAGGGGGGGGCGCCAGAAACGGGAAAGGGCGCCGTGTGTGGTGGGCGCGTGGACGCTCGGTGCGGGTGGAAGTCCTGGACGACGCGCCACGACCGGTACAGCTCGATGGAGAAGTCACGGGCGAGACGCCGTTCGACGCGCAGCTGTTGCCGGGAGCGTTAGCAGTGCTGGTGGGCTCCGGATTCAAGGCACACGGTGGCTGATACGCTCCTGATGGTAGACGACGACGCGAGCGTGCTGCGCGCGATCGGCGATTACTTCGAGCGCCTCACCTACGAGGTGTGGCGCGAGAGCACCGGCGAGCAGGCGATGGAAACGTTCCAGCGGGTGCGGCCCGACGTCGTGCTCCTCGATCTCCATCTTCCCGACGCGAGCGGGCTCGTCGTGCTCGAGCGGCTGCGCCGAGCAGGCGCCGCGGTGATTCTGCTGACGGGGCAGGGAGACATCGAGACCGCAGTCAAAGCGATGCAGCTGGGGGCGGAAAACTTCCTCACCAAGCCCGTGGACATGACGCATCTCGCGGCGGCGATCGCGCGGGTCGCCGAGAAGGTGCGCCTATCGCGCCAGAACGCGCGGCTGCGCGCGCTCGACCACGAAAGCGAAGGCGTGGGCTCGCTCGGTGTGTCGCCGGCGATGCAGGAGCTGGCGCGTCAGATCGAGCTGCTCGCGGCAGGCGAGCGCTCGACCGTCCTGCTGCAAGGTGAGAGCGGCACCGGCAAGGGATGGGTGGCGCGGGTGATTCACAATTTGTCCCCGCGTTCCGGCGGCCCGTTCGTGGAGGTGAACTGCGCCGGCCTGTCGGCGACGTTCCTCGACTCCGAGCTGTTCGGGCACGAGAAGGGCGCCTATACGGACGCCAAGGAACGCAAGGTCGGACTGTTCGAGCTCGCCGATAAGGGAACGATTTTTCTCGATGAGATCGGTGAGCTGACGTCCGAGCTGCAGCCCAAGCTGCTCAAGGTGCTCGAGACCAAAACGTTCCGGCGGCTGGGCGGCACGCGGGAGTTGACGGTGGATGTTCGGCTCATTGCGGCCACGAACCGCGATCTGGTGCGCGAGGTCGAGGCAGGGCGGTTTCGCGAGGACCTGTACTACCGGCTGAACGTCATGCCGCTGGTGCTCCCGCCGGTGCGCGACCGCTCGCGGGAAGATCGGCTCGATTTGATCACGCGCATCATCGCCGATCTCAAGGCCCAGCTCCCCGGCTGTCCCTCCGAATGCACGACCGATGTCCTTCCCACCGAATGCACGACGGACGTGCTGGACCGGCTGCTCTCGGCGGCGTGGCCCGGGAACGTGCGCGAGATGCGCAACGTGGTGGAGCGCTCGATGATTCTGGGCCGCGGGCAGCCGCACATCGGCATCGAGCAGCTGCCGCCCGACCTGCGGCAGCGGGCCGCGACCGACCGGCGCTACCAGGCGCAATCGCTCTCGGAGGTGGAACGGCAGCACATCGAACGGACGCTCAAGCATCACGGCGGGAACCGCACGCGGGCCGCGCTGGAGCTGGGGATTTCGCGCGCGACGTTGATCAACAAGATCAAGCTGTACTCATTGTCGTTGTGAGGCAGATGTCCGCCGTCCGAATCGCATTCGGAGGCAATCAGAACTTCCTTGATACGAGCATGAGGCTTCAGAAGACTGGCCGCAACCGAGTCCGACATCCGCATATTGTAATGCTTCCAGAAGTCGTGCACCGAGCCGTCATCCACCAGGAAGACTACGCTGTCCGCGATGAGGTACAGAGCCGCGATGGGCGGGAGCACCTCCAGCTGCGCGCCGGCATTGAGGAGCTCGGCGACGGTCATGCCAACCCCATAACCTTGCGCCGTTCGATACCTGGGACTGTTCGTTCTCACGCGCCAAACCGTCGCGCTGTCGATAGGGGCCGTGGTTTCGAATACGATCCACTCACCAGGGGCTACGCGTACCACTTTCGACACGCCGGCTAACGTTGGTTCAGTCTGGCCCCACGGCGAGGCATTCCGGTCGGCCTGTGAGGACGAGGTGTCGTGAGTCACAGGAAAAAGCAAACTCACGCGCGCGAGCGTGTCACATAAACGGAATCCACCGAACTGATGAGCATCGACTTGCGTACCGACCTGAGCGACGCTGCGCGTGGCGAGGAGCGTGACGAGGCTGAGGGAGGCTAGCGGTGTTCGCCTCATCGGAGGCTCTTGCCTTCAAGCTTGGCTGTTTCCCACGCTACCACCGGTTCCTCGCCGACACTTCGTTCTTTCATTTCCCCGGTGGCGGTATCCCAGATGACGATCCTTTGATCGAGTACTGCCGCGAAGTACGGTGTTCCTGCATCCCAGGCGGCGTCAAAGTTCACGTCTACCAAAGAGCCAACATCAGATGTCTTTCTGACCAACTCACCGGTTACAGAAGCCATCATCCGATCGGCGAAGTCGCCGAGCGACGCGCCCTTCAATGCCGTTGCCGAGTGGATACCGACCAGGCCATAGGGCAGTGTGGATGGCTGATGGATTTGCACGAATGCCTGATCGAGTGTGTCGATGGTCCAGTTGTCCGGATACGACACGGACCAGCCGTACAGATGATCGACGTACACGTGATCGTTGCGAGACTGGGAGTTTGCTACGCTTGGCGCCACTATATGGTTGCATCCCTACTGAGAGGGAGCGCATTGCATCTCGGCGTCATATATCCCGCGCCGAGGAACGTGTCAAGCGTAGTCACACACCGTGAAACATCTAAGCCAAAAAAATCGCGACTCCCGTGATGATCGCGATCACACTGAATCCCACACCTGCCCGCGGACCGAAGTACTTGAATCCGCACACCGCCGTGAGCGCGATGCCCGCGCACACACCCCAGGCGATCGGCAGCGTCGCCTGCCGCTGCATCGCGTCCAACCCGCCGAGCACCCACAGCGTGATGATCGCCGGCAGAAACAGCGCGCTGACGCAGAGGCCATTCCCCAGCCAGAATTTGAACCACGTGGTGTCGGCGCCCTGCCACCGGAAGTGCACCGACTTCATGGCGGCGAAGACCTGATCAGCCTCCGGCCCTGCGCCTGGCCCGCGCCGTGCGGTTCCGAGCATGCCGCCGAAGGTGTGCCCAAGCGTCGCCAGGACCAGCAGAGCGGCGCTGATGCGATAGAGAATCAGGTGGCTCACAATCGTCCTCGCTGAAATGGGAAGCGATATATTGGTAGCCATGGACAAGCCGAAGCTCAAAGAACACGACGGGATGGTGTGCCGCTCCTGCGGGAATGAGGAGCGTGCCTCGGAGGGTTATCCCTGCGCGGACTGCGGCACCTTCATCTGTCTGATCTGTACGTTCCGCGGCGTGACGCGCTGTAAAGCCTGCGAGGAAAAGGCCAAAGCCGGGAAAGCCTAAGCCCCCGCGCGCCGGCGCTTCAGCTCCTCCGCCAGCTCGTCGCGCGGCGCCCCCAGCTCTTCCGCCAGTCTGCTCAGCGCCGCATCGGTGCCAGCCCAGTCCCGCGCCGCCGCCAGCGCGTCGAGCGCCACCTCTTCAATCGCGGCGGTCCGCTCTTCGAGATCGCGCGTCCGCACCGCCACCTCGCGCGCCAGCCATTGCTCCAGCTCGCGACGGTCGACTTCCAGCTGCCGCTGCCGCAGCGCATGCTGCAACGACAGCTCCAGCTCCTCGAGGTCGACCGGCTTGATCAGGTAGTCGTACGCGCCGAGCTTGAGACATTCGATCGCAGTGCGCGGCTCGTCGATCGCCGTGAGCATCAGGACCGCGAGGTCGGCATCCTGCGCCAGCACCTTGGGGAGCAGCTCCACGCCGCTCGTCTCCGGCATGCGG
>WNGO01000701.1_pt1 | contig 36156 bp, 31 predicted proteins | sample 5400511 | NCBI WGS metagenome assembly WNGO01 (sample SAMN13153380, study PRJNA577476) | soil metagenome | isolation source: 20 cm soil or saprolite under Garry oak tree replicate 2 | place: USA:California | collected 2016-06-15 | reverse complement strand
GTGTACCGGTGACGTTCGTGGGGCACCCGCTAAAGGACCGGCCGTCGCTGCCGGCGCGGGCCGACGCGCGGCGCGCGCTGGGCTTGGCGGCCGACCGGCCCGTGCTCGGCGTGTTTCCCGGGAGCCGCGGCCAGGAAGTGCAGCGCATCTGGCCGATTTTCCGGGACGCGGCCCTGCGCGTGCTGGCGGCGCGGCCCGAGGTGCAAGTGCTGGTGGCGGGCACGGAACGGGGCGTCTATCCCGATGCCGGTCCGTTGCGCGTGACCACCGGCAGCCCCGAGCTCGTGTTCGCGGCGGCGGACGCGGGCCTGTGCAAGTCGGGCACGACGACACTGGAGGCCGCGATCGCGGACGTGCCGATGGTGATCGCCTACCGCATGAACGGGCTGTCGTTCTTCATCGCCCAGCGATTGTTGCGCGTGCCGTGGGTGGGGCTCGTCAACCTGGTCGCGGAGCGCGAGGTCGCGCCCGAGCTGCTGCAGGGCGCGGCGACGCCGCGCGCGCTCGCCGACCGCGTCCTGCCATTGCTCGACGCGGGCACGCCGGAGGCGCGACGGCAGCGCGAGGGCCTCGCGCTGGTACGGGAACGGCTGGGACCGCCGGGCGCCGCCGGGCGGGTGGCCGAGCTGGCGGTGGGGTTGCTCGGGTGAAGCTGCGCTGGGCCGATCCGCTACTGACGCGAGTGGCGGCGCTGCTGGTCCGCCTGCTCGCAGCGACGTGGCGCTATCGCGAGCACGGCCGCGAGCACCTCGACGGGCTGCGCGGGCGGCCCTATGTGTACGCGCTGTGGCACAGCCGCATCCTGCCGCTGCTGTTCCTGCACCGGGCGGAGCACATCGTGCTGTTGATCTCGCGGCACCGCGACGGCGAGTACCTCGCGGATCTGGCGCACAGCTGGGGCTACCGCTCGGTGCGCGGGTCGTCGCAGCGCGGCGGGGAGGTCGGGTTGCTCGGCGTCGTGCACGCGTTGCAGGCCGGCGCCGTGGTCGCGATCACGCCCGACGGGCCGCGCGGACCGGCCGAGGAAGTGAAGCCCGGCGCCGTGGCCGCGGCCCAGCTCGCGGAGGTGCCGATTCTCTGCATCGGCGCGCGCGCCTCGGCGGCGTGGCGGCTCAAGTCGTGGGACGGGTTCGTGATTCCCAAACCGTTCGCGCGGGTGGACGTCGCGTACGCGGCGCCGATCACCGTGGGCGCGGGGAAGGAAGGCGTCCGGGCGGGCGTCGCGTCGTTGCAGCGCGGGCTTCAGGAGGTCACGCACGGCCGATGAGCAGCAGCCTGCAGTTTCGCATCGTGCATTGGTTATGGCAGGGGCACGCCCTCCCGGCGCGCGCCGCGCGCGCCGTGCTGTTGCCCGTCGCCCTGCTGTACGGCGCCGTAGTGCGGCTGCGCGCCGCCGCGTATCGCCGCGGCGCGCTGCGGACGCGGCGGCTGCCGTTGCCGACGGTGGCGATCGGCAACCGCTCCGTCGGCGGGACCGGGAAGACGCCGCTGGCGGCGTGGGTGGCGCGTCATTATCTCGCGAAAGGAAAGCGGCCGGGCATTCTGCTGCGCGGCTACGGCGGCGACGAGCCCGAGGTGCACCGGCGTCTCGCGCCGCAGGCGGTGGTGGTCGCCGATCCGGACCGCGTGGCGGGCGCCGCGCGGGCCCAGGCCGAGGGCGCGCAGGTACTGGTGCTCGACGACGCCTTCCAGCTGCTCGGCGTCGCGCGCGATCTCAACCTCTTGATCGTGAGCACGGAGCAGCATCGGCGCGCGCCGTGGCTGTTGCCGGCGGGTCCGTGGCGCGAGCCGGTCGCGACCCTCGCACGGGCCGATCTCATCGTCGTGACGCGCAAGCGCACGCCCGCCGCGGAGGCTGCGGCCCTCGCCGACCGGCTGGCGCGCCGCTGGCCCGACACGCCGGTGGCGGTGGCGCACCTCAAGCTGGCGCGCCTGCGGGGCATGGTGAGCGGCCGGGACCGGCCGGTGAAGGCACTCACGGGACACGCGGTGCTGGCGGTGAGCGGCATCGCCGACCCCGAGAGCTACGCGGTGCAAGTGCGGGCCTCCGGGGCGAGCGTGCAACTCGCGGCGTACCAAGACCATCACGCCTATGACGCGAGTGACGTGGCGCGGCTGGTGCGGGCGGCGGCGCGGGTCGATTATGTTGTGGTCACCGAAAAGGACGCGGTGAAGCTCCGGGCGTGCTGGCCCGCCGATGCGCCGGAGCCGCTCGTGGCCGAGCTGGACGTCCACTGGGAACGCAACGAGGCCGCCGTAGTGCGGGCTCTCGACACTCTCTTATGACCGACATCGCCACTAAACACGACGACGTGCAGAAGCCCATCATCGGCCGCGACAAGGACATGATCCTGGCCGAGGAGAATCCGTTCGAAGCGATGATGGAGCGCTTCGATCACGCGGCCAAGCTGCTCAATCTGGACCGGGGCCTGTACAAGGTCCTGCGCAGTCCCGAAAAGCAGATCATCACGTCCGTGCCCGTGCTGCGGGACAACGGCGAGGTGGAGGTCTACACCGGCTATCGCGTGTTGTACAACACGTCGCGCGGGCCCGCCAAGGGCGGCATCCGCTTCGACCTCCGCGTGACGCTCGAGGAAGTGAAGGCGCTCGCAGCGTGGATGACGTGGAAGTGCGCGCTGGTGAACATCCCGTTCGGCGGCGCCAAGGGCGGGGTGGTGTGCGATCCGTCGGCGATGTCGATGGGCGAGCTGGAGCGCCTGACGCGGCGCTACACGTCGAGCATCATCGAAACCCTGGGGCCCGACTCCGACGTGCCGGCCCCGGACGTGAACACCAACGAGCGCGTGATGGCGTGGATCATGGATACCTACTCCATGCACCACCGCCACACGGTCACCGCCGTCGTCACCGGCAAGCCGGTGGAGATGGGCGGATCGCTGGGGCGGCGTGAGGCGACGGGGCGGGGGTGCGGCTTCGTGACGCGCGAGGCCCTCGCGAAGCTGGGGATGCGGGTGGAAGGCGCGCGCGTGGCGGTGCAGGGATTCGGCAATGTCGGTTCGGTGACGGCGGATCTGCTGTCCAAGAACGGCGCGAAGATCGTGGGACTGGGCGACAAGAGCGGCGGGTTGTACAACGCCAAAGGCATCGACGTCGCGGCGGCGATGGCCTGGGCGAAGGAACACCGCGCGCTGACGGGTTTCCCCGGCGCGGACGCCATCACCAACGAGCAGCTGCTCACGTGCGACTGCGACGTGCTGGTGCCGGCGGCGATGGAGAACGTCATCACGAGCAAGAACGCACCGAAGATCAAGGCGAAGGTCATCTGTGAAGGCGCCAACGGTCCGACCACAGCGAACGCCGATAAGATTCTCGAGGACAAGGGAATCTTCGTGATTCCAGACATCTTGGCCAATGCGGGCGGCGTGACCGTCAGCTACTTCGAGTGGGTGCAGGACCGCGGCGGCTACTTCTGGGACGAAGAGACGGTCAACCGGCGCCTCGAGACGATCATGGTGCGGTCGTTCCAGGAAGTGATCGCGATGGCCGGAAAGCACAAGGTCAACCCGCGCATCGCGTCCTATATCGTCGCCGTCGAACGGGTGGCGGCGATGCACCGGCTCCGCGGGATGTATGCCTGATGCGCTATCGCGTCGTCGCGGTGGGCCGCGTGAAAGACGCGGCGCTCCGCGCGGCGTGTGACGAGTATCTCGCCCGGCTGCGGCACTACGCGAAGGTCGAGGAGCTGGAGGTCAAGGACGAGGCGCGGGTCCTCGGGGCCATTCCCGACGGCTCGCGCCTCGTCGCGCTGTCGCGCCGCGGTGAGGGCTGGAGCTCCACCGCGCTCGCCGAGCAAACGGCGCGCTGGGAGCTGGAGGCGCGCGACGTGACGTTCGCCATCGGTGGCGCCGACACGCTGCCGGCGGACGTGCTGGGCGGCGGACGTGCTGGGGCGCGCCGAGCGCGTGTGGAGTCTTTCGCCGCTCACGCTGCCGCACGAGCTGGCGCGGGTGATCGTGTACGAGCAGCTGTATCGAGCGCACACCATCCGGCGCGGAGAGCCGTACCATCGCGGGACCTGAGCTGAGCGACGCCGACCGGCGAACGTTGCTGGCCCTTGCCCGGGGTGCCATCGAAGCACGCATCTGCGGACGCCCGGCGCCTGCCGCCGCCGCGACCTCCGTGGACGCCGAGCGGCGCGGCGTGTTCGTGACGCTGGAACGTGATGGCGAGCTACGCGGCTGCATCGGGCGCGTGGAGACGGCGATGGCGCTCGCCGCGGCCCTCGAGGATCCGCGCTTCCAGCCGGTGCGCGCGGCGGAGGTGGCCGCCTTGCGTGTCGAGCTCTCAGTGCTGAGCGCGCCGGTGCTGCTGGCGCCGCCGGACCCCGCCGCGATCGTGATCGGCCGCGACGGGCTGATCGTGCGCCGCGGGACCCGCCAGGGGCTGCTGCTGCCGCAGGTGGCCCGCGAGTGGAGCTGGAACCCGCAGGCGTTCTTGGAAGCGACCTGCCGCAAGGCGGGGCTCGACGTCACAGCGTGGCGCGAAGCCAAGACCGAGGTCCTGACGTTTCAGGCGGAGGTATTCGGCGAATGAGGCGGCACTAACTGTGATCCCACGCATCGTCGCCACGCCGCTCGGCCCGCTGCCGGAGCCGCGCGCGGGCACACCGCGGCGCCTCGCGGCCGATGTGCTCGCCGCCATCCTGCCGGGGTCCGGCCGCGACCGCCTCGCCGCCGGGCCCGCGCTCGTCGTCACCACCGGCCAGCAGCCGGGGCTCTTCACCGGCCCGCTGTACACGATCTACAAGGCCCTGTCGGCCATCGCGCTGGCGCGGCGTCTGGAGCGGGCGCGCGGCGTGCCCGTGGTGCCCGTGTTCTGGGTGGCGGGGGACGACCACGACTTCGCCGAGGCCAACCACACCGCCTTTATCACCACCGCGGGGGACGCGGAGACGATCGTGCTGCGCGAGCGCGCGCCCGACGCGCCGCTGGTGCCGCTGTCGCGGGAGCCGTGCGGCCCGGAGATCGTCGCGGCGCTCGATCGCCTGCGGCAAGGGACGCCCGACACCGAGTTCAAGGCCGGCGTGCTGGACTGGCTCCAGGGCGCCTACCGCCCCGAAGCGACCCTGGCGGATGCGTTTGCGCTCGCGATCCAGGCGCTGCTCGGGCCGCGCGGCTTGGCGGTCTTCCAAGCGTATGACGTTCCCGCGAAGCGTGCGGCGGCGCCTTACGTGCTGCGCGGCCTCGGCACGACGCTCGACGACGGCCTCACGCCGGTGTTCGTGGAGGGGAAGGCCGGTCGCGACCGTTTACGCGCGGACGGCGCCGCCTTCGTCACGCGCCGCAGCGGCGAGCGGTTCACGCGCGCGGACCTGGAAGGGATCGCGGCGAAGCAGCCCGAGCGGCTGTCGCCCAACGTGCTGTTGCGCCCGGCGGTGGAGGCGGCGCTGTTTCCCACCGTCGCCTACGCCGCGGGACCGGGCGAGCTCGAGTACTTGCCCAAGGCGACCGAGCTGTGTCGCGTGGTGGGCGACGACGTCGTACCGCAGACGCCGGTGCCGCGCTGGTCGGGCGTGCTGGTCGAGGCCAAGGTGGACAAGATTATCGAGCGCCACGGCATCGCGCTCAACGAGTTCTTCGGCCCGCCCGGCTCGCTCGAGGCGCGGCTGGTGCGCGAGGCGCTGCCCGCCGACGTCGCCGACGCGCTCGGCGTCCTGCGGCGCCATCTCGACGAGGACTTCGCGCGTTTCGGCGCCGCCGTCGAGAAGCTCGACCCGACGTTGAAACGCACGGCGGAGAACGCGGCGCACGGCGCGCTCAAGGACACGCAGGATCTCGAAAAGAAACTCATCGCCAGCTTGAAGCGCGGTAACGAGACGCTGCTCAGTCAAGTGAGCCGCGCGCGCGCCGCGGTCGCGCCGTTGGGCGAGCCGCAGGAGCGCGCGCTCACGCTCGCGTCGTTCCTCATCCGCTACGGGCCCGAGTTGCTCGACGGGCTCGACGCCGAGGTGGCGCGCTGGGCGGGGGCTTCGTAGGTTCCGCCTATGCTCCTGCTCGGCATCATTCTCGTGGTGGCGCTGATGATTCCGATCGTGGCGATCCTGATCGATTCGCCGGTCGGCCGCGCGCTGGGGCGGCGCCTCGAGGGATCGGGCGACGGCCCCGTCGCCAACGTGCAGCAGCTCCAACAGAAGGTGGAAGTGCTCGAGACCGACGTCGAAGACCTGACGCGCCAGCTCACCGGTCTCCGCGACGAAATGCAATTCGTCCAGCGTCTGCTGGAAGACCCCAACCGCAAACAGAAGTCCTCCTGAGCGTGGCGGACGCCGGGGCCACCAGCGGCGCGGCGGGCCCAACCGGACGAGGCGGGCGCCACGCCGCCGAAGTCGCCGGCGGGATCCTGCTCACGCGCGTGCTGGGCTATCTGCGCGAGCGGGCCGTCGCCCATTACATCGGCAACGGCTGGGCGGCGGACGCGCTGAGTGTCGGGCAACGCCTCGCCAACACGATCCGCAATCTGCTCAGCGAAGGCACGCTGTCCGCGTCCTTCATTCCCGTGTATGCGGCGCTCAACGAGCGTGATGAGAAGGCCGGGCGCGCCCTCGCCGGGGCGATGCTCGGCCTCTTGCTGGTCGCAGCCGCCGCGCTCGCGTTGATCGGTATTGCGTTCGCGCCGGCGCTCACCACGATCTTCGGCGCGGGCTTGAGCGGCGAATCGCGGGCGCTGGCCGTCTCGCTCACCCGGCTGTTCTTCCCGATGTCCGGCTTCATGATCATCTCGGCCTGGTGCCTCGGGATACTGAACACGCACCGCCGCTTCTTCCTGCCCTACGCGGCGCCGGCCATCTGGAACGTCGCGGGGATCGCCGGCCTGGTCGTCGCGGCGACCTGGATGGTCTCACCGGGCCTGTCCACGGCGGAGCTGCTCACCCGGCTCAGCCTGGCCCTCGCGTGGGGCTCCATGGCCGGCAGCGTGCTCCAGGTCGCGATTCAGTTGCCCGCCTGCCGGCAGGTCCTGCACGGATTACCGCTCAGCTGGAACCTGCGCACGGAGGGCGTGCGCAACGTGTTACTGGCGTGGGGACCGGTCGTGCTCGGGGCGGGGGTGGCCCAGATCTCCGGGCTCATCGATACCCTCCTCGGCACGCTGGCGGGCGAGGGCGGGGCGTCGAGCCTGCGCTACGCCCAGCTGCTCCAGGTACTGCCCATCAGCCTGTTCGGGACGTCGGTGGCAGCGGTGTCGTTGCCCGACTTGTCGCGCGACGCGCAAGGCGCCACGCCCAACGAGCAGCTGCGCGCGCGGATCGCGCTGGGCTTCCGGCGGATCGTGTTTTTCATCCTGCCGTCGTCGCTGGCGTTCGTGGCGCTCGCGCCGGTGATCGTGCGGCCGCTGTTCCAGACGGGGCGCTTCGCCGCCGCCGATACCGAGCTGGTCGGCGGGGTCCTCGCCGCCTACGGCGTGGGCCTGTTGGGTCAGGCCTGCGTGAAGCTGTTCCAGTCGGGCTTCTACGCCCTCCGGGACACCAAGACGCCGGTGAAGATCGCGTCGGCGTCGCTCGCTCTTTCGAGCCTCCTGGCCTACGTGCTGATGCGGCGGTTCGGCCCGGCCGGCATTGCCCTGGGGTCGTCGCTCGGCGCCACGGTGAACGTCGTATTCCACCTGCGCGATCTCGATGCCCGGGTGGGCGCGATCCTGGGCCGCACCGAATGGCGCGCGTTCGCCGTGAGCCTCGTGACCTCCGGGGTGGCCGCCGCGGCCGGCCTGGGCGCCGCCCGGCTCGCCGCGGGCACCGGACCGCTGCTCGCAGGCCTTACGGCCGTGGCTATCTTTGGGACGGTCTACTTCGCCGGCACCATGGCACTCCGGCACCCCGACGCTCATCGCCTGTGGACGTTCCTGCGCTGATTGCCCGACAACTGAAGGCGCTTCCCGACAAGCCCGGCGTGTATCTCTGGAAGGATGCCGCGGGCGAGATCCTCTACGTCGGGAAAGCCAAGAGCCTGCGCTCCCGGGTGCCGAATTATTTCGGCCCGGAGGCGGAGTCCACCCCCGAGCGCGCCGCCCTGGTTCGTCAGATCGCCGATCTCGAGACCATCGTGGTCGCGAGCGAGGCGCAGGCGCTGCTGCTCGAGAACAACCTCATCAAAGAGCACCAGCCGCGCTTCAACATCCGGCTGCGCGACGACAAGTCGTACCCGCGCATCGCCGTGACCCTGGCCGAGCCGTTTCCCCGCGTCCTCGTCACGCGGCGGCTGACGCTGTCGGGCGCGCGCTACTTCGGGCCGTACACCGACGTCGCCACGCTGCGCCAAACGCTGAAGATCATTCGCCGCATCTTCACGGTGCGCTCGTGCACGTGGGACTTGCCGCGCGAAGCGCCCGACCGCCCGTGTCTCGACTACCACATCGACCGCTGCCGCGCGCCCTGCGTCGGCTACCAGGCCGAGACCGACTACCGCGGCATGATCGACGACGTGCTGCTTTTTCTCGAGGGCAAGACCGTCGACGTGCGCGGCCGGCTGCGCGAGCGTATGCATGACGCGAGTCGCGTGCAGCAGTTCGAGCGCGCGGCGCAGCTGCGCGACGCGCTCAAGTGGCTGGATCAGGTGGAGCAACCACCCACGGTCGAGATGGTGGGTGGCGGCGAGCGCGTTCCTGGTCCGTTTTTACCTGCCGCTCGAGGGGCGTGTGCCGCACGTGCTGCTGCCGTTCGCGCCCGCCGAGGCGGAGCTGCTGGAGCAGCTGGCGCCGGACGTCGAATGGCACGTGCCGCAGCGCGGCACCAACGCCAAGCTGGCGCAGCTGGCCGATGAGAACGCGCGCCATCTGCTCGACAGCCTCAAGATCGAGACGTTCGACATCGATGAGCGGACGGCCGATCCCGTGTACGCGCTGGGGCGCGACCTCGGGCTTGCCGTCGTGCCCCGCGCTTTCATCTGTATAGACATCTCGACCAACCAGGGGCGGGACACGGTTGGATCGTTGGTCTGGTTCGAAGCGGGCCGGCCCAAGAAGGCCGAGTACCGGCGGTTCAAGATCAAAGGCCCGGGCCAGCAGGACGACTTCGCCGCCATTCACGAAGTGGTCACGCGCTACCTCACACGACGCCGCGAGGAAGCGAAGCCCGTGCCCGATCTGGTCGTCATCGACGGCGGCAAGGGCCAGCTCAGCGCCGCGCGGGACGCCGCCCGGGTGGCGGGGTTCGACGCGCTGCCGCTCGCGAGTCTCGCCAAGAAGGAAGAGGAGGTGTATCTGCCGGACCAGGCCGAGCCGCTGCGCCTGTCCCGCCGCAGTCCCTCGCTCAAGCTGTTGCAGCGCGCCCGCGACGAAGCCCATCGCTTCGCGGTGAGCTACAGCCGCAAGCGCCGCTCCCGTCGCGTGATCAGCTCCGAGCTGCTGACCGTTCCGGGGATCGGTCCCAACCGGCGGCGCGCGCTGCTCGAGCGCTTCGGCTCCCTGGCCGGCGTGAAGACGGCGACGCCCGCGGAAATCGCATCGCTGCCCGGCTTCTCGAGCACCCTGGCCGAGCGCATTCTCGATCGCCTGAAGGAGCAACGGTGACGCTATCCTGGACGCTCGAGTGTTCTGCTTGCGGCCACACGCGCGGCGCCGAGGGGTTGCCCGGCGTATGCGAGCAATGCGGCCAGCCGTATCTCGTGCGCTTCGCCGCGGCGCCCGGTCCCGAGGCCAAGGCGCTGCTCCGGGAGCGTGCCTGGACCATGTGGCGCTATCGCGAGTGGCTGCCGCTCGCCGCGGACGACGTGCCCGTGAGTCTCGGAGAGGGCGGTACGCCGCTGCTGCGGCTCGCGCGGCTCGGTCCGAAATACGGATTCGAGCGGCTCGTGGTGAAGGACGAGGGCCTGAACCCCACGGGGTCGTTCAAGGCGCGCGGCCTGGCGGCCGCCGTGACGCGGGCGGTGCTCGCCGGCGCCAAGACGTTCGTCGTGCCGACGGCCGGCAACGCCGGCGTCGCGCTCTCGGCCTACGCGGCGCGCGCGAGTGTGCGCGCGCGCGTGTATGCGCCGCGGAGCACGCCGCGCATGATCCTCAACCAAGTCACGCGCTACGGCGCGGAGCTGGAGTTGATCGACGGCCACATCGGCGACTGCGGCAAAGCGGCCCGTGCATTCGCTGCGGAGGCCGGCGCGGTCGACGTGTCGACGTTGCGCGAGCCGTATCGCATCGAAGGCAAGAAAACGTTGGGCTTGGAGCTTGCCGAGCAGCTGCGCTGGACCCTCCCCGACGCGATCGTGTATCCCACCGGAGGAGGCACCGGCTTGATCGGGATGTGGAAGGCATTTCAGGAGTTGCGCGACGCGGGCTGGGTGCACGGCAGTCTGCCGCGGATGTATACGGTGCAGGCGGCGGGGTGCGCGCCGGTGGTCAAAGCCTTCGAGACCGGCGCCGAGCGGTGCGAGCCCTGGCCCAATCCCGAGACCGTGGCGGCGGGGTTGCGCGTGCCGGGACCGTTGGGCGACCGCCTGATGCTGCGCGCGCTGCGCGAGAGCAACGGCGGCGCGGTGGCGGTCGCGGATGACGTGCTCACGGCCGCCGCTGCCGAGCTGCAGGCGATCGAAGGTGTGGACGCGGCGCCCGAGGGTGGTGCGGCGTTGGCGGGGGCGGTGGCCTTGCGGCAGAGCGGTGCGTTGCGTGCCGACGACCAGGTGATCGTCTTCAATACCGGCGCCGGGTGGCTGTACCAGGCCTAAGCCGTTTATATTGCGGCACTTCGCCCCATGCGCATCGCCATTCTCGATCCCTCCGCCGGCATCAGCGGCGACATGACGCTGGGTGCGCTCCTGGCCCTCGGCGTCCCGTCCGCGTGGTTGGAGGAGCTGCCGGCGCGTCTGGGGTTGGACGGCGTGACGGTGACGATCCGCGACGTGCGGCGGTGTGGCGTCGGGTGCAAGCAGATCGAGTTCGGCATTCCCGAGCAGCCGCACGGCCGCCATGTGGGCGAGCTGGTGAAGCTGGTGGAGCGGGCGCCGCTGTCGCCGTGGGTGAAGGAGCGCGCGGTGGGAGCGTTCCGGCTGGTGGGCGAGGCCGAGGGCCGCGTGCACGGCGTGGCGCCGGAAAAAGTCCACCTCCACGAGGTCGGGGCGGTCGATGCGGTACTCGACATCGTGGGCGGCATCGAGGGCTTCGAGCGGCTCGGGATCGAAACGATTTACAATTTGCCGGTCGCGGTGGGGAATGGTTGGGTGGAGGCGGCGCACGGGCGGCTGCCCGTGCCGGCGCCCGCGACGGCCATCCTCCTCGAGGGCGTCGACGCCGCGCAGGGCGGCCCGGTGGAAGGCGAAGCGACCACGCCGACCGGTGCCGCGCTGGTGCGTGTGCTGTCGCAGGGCGCGCCGCCCGCGCGCTGGCGCCTGACGGGGAGCGGTTGGGGAGCGGGGCAGCGCGATCCCAAAACGTATCCCAACGCGTTGCGCATTCTGGTCGCGGAGCAAGCCGCGGAGGCAGCGCGTGTCAGCGTACTGGCGACGGATGTCGACGACATGAGTCCCGAGTACGTCGACCCGCTGCGGCAGGCCCTGATGGCGGCCGGCGCGCTCGACGTGCAGCTGTGGCCGGTCCAGATGAAGAAGGGCCGCACGGGCTTCCGGGTGGAGGTGCTGGCGCCGTCCGAGAAGACTGAGGCGGTGACCGCGGCGTTGTTCCAGCACAGCACCACGGCGGGCGTGCGGCGGTGGGATGCGGAGCGCGCCACGTTGCCGCGGCGCCACGTGACGGTGCGGATGGGACCGGACGTGACGGTGCGGGTCAAGGTGTTGGAGCGGGCCGATGGTGCAGGGGTCCGCGTGAAACCGGAATACGACGACGTGCTCGCGGCTGCCGCGGCGCTGGGACGGCCACCGTTGGACGTGGCCCGCGCCGCCGAGCGGGATGCCGAAGCGCTCGTCGCCAAATTCAAGGAGCCCGAATGATGCTGCGTCGGCTTTCGTTGGCGGTGTTGGCCGTGGCGGCGCTCGCGCCCCGCGGCGGTGCGCAAGCGCACGGCTGGGCGCCGGCCAAGTGCGACATCAAGGCCGGTCATTTCCTGGTCAACAGCGGCGTGCTGTATCTCCATAACGCCGCCGAGACCAAGTTCGACGATCAGCGCGCGAAGGATCTGAAGCAGGCGCGCGACGTCCTGGTCCAGGCGATCACGACCAAGGACCAGGGCAAGAATCCCGCCGCCTGGTATTACCTCGGGCGCTACTACGTCGAGATGAAGGACTACGTGGGTGCGGACTCCGCATTCACGCGTGCCGAGACGCTGCTACCGGCCTGCAAGGACGACATCGGCACCTGGCGGCGCAACGGCCTGTGGGTGGGCGTGCTCAACGCCGGTGTGAAGCAGTGGCAGGCGAACCAGCTCGACTCCGCGGTCGCGACGCTGCGGTTGGCCAACACGATTTACCGCGGCGAACCGACCGGTTTCGCGTACCTGGCGACGATCTTCGCGAACCAGGAAAAGCTCGACTCAGCTGCCCACTACTACGACCTCGCCGCCCAGGCGGCCGGGAGCGATGCGCGGTTTACCAAGCAGAAGAAGGAGGCGATGTTCAATCGCGCCGCCGTGCTGTTCGAGGCGAAACGCTGGGCCGATGCGAAAACCGCGCTGCTGGCGTACCTCGCGGCATTCCCCAACGACCCCAAGGCGTCCGCCGCATTAGCGGGCGCGTACAGCGAGCTGGGACAGCGCGACTCGGCGCTCGGCATCTATAACACGATCATCGCCCACGCCGATTCCGCGGACCCCCTCGACGTGTTCGAGGCGGGCGTCAAGATCTTCCAGGCCGTGCCTACGCCGCCGGACACCGCGCCGATCGCCACGCAGTGCCGTAGCGACGCGCGGCGCGACCGCACCCTGACGCTGGCGCGCATCAAGGCGCGCTGCGACTCGGTCATCACCAAGGCGATGAAGGGCTATGATGCGGGTGTCGCGGACCAGTATCAGTTGGCCGCACGCGCGTTCGAGGCTGGGCTGCGGCGCAATCCGGCGTACCGCGATGCGTTGTTCAACCTGGCCAACACGTACTACATCACGAAGAACGTCGACAAGATGCTGCCGGTCGCCGCGCAGCTCTATGCCGAGGATCCGCTCAACCGCGGCACGGTGCGGCTGATCGCGGGCGCCTGGCTGTTGAAGCAGAAGAGCGACTCGGTGCTCTACTACCTGCAGCGTGCTGATTCGCTGATGCCCGTCGAGGTCACGGTGTCGGTGTTCGCGCCGGACTCGCAGAGCGCCGCGATCAACGGGCTGATCACGGACTTCCACACCAAGGCGAGCGCGCCGCTCAAGCTCACGTTCGACTTCCTGGACGCGAAGGGCGCCCCCGTGTCGTCCCAGACGGTCGATGTCCCCGCCATCGAGGCCGGGGGTAATTATCAGTTCCAAGCCAAGGCGATCGGCACGGGCATCGTCGCCTGGCGGTACAAGATCGCGTCCTGATGGCCGGCGCCGGAGATTTTGACCGGCGCCTCATTCTCGTCAGCGGGCTCGCCGTCGCGATTGCGGTGGCGGCGGGCTTCCTGGCGCAGGTCCTGACGGCGCTGATCGCGTTCATCACCAACGTAGCGTTCTTCGGGCGCCTCTCCACGACGTTCACATCGCCGGCGACACACCATCTCGGCGGCTGGGTGGTACTGGTCCCCGTTGCGGGCGCCCTGCTGGTAGGTGTGCTGGCACGCTATGGGTCGGCCGGGATTCGCGGTCACGGGATCCCGGAGGCGATGGAGCAGATCCTCACCAATCAGAGCCGGATGTCCGCGCGGCTCACCGTGCTCAAGCCGCTCTCCGCCGCCATCGCCATCGGCACCGGGGGGCCATTCGGCGCCGAGGGTCCTATTATCGCCACCGGCGGCGCCCTGGGCTCCCTGGTGGGGCAGGTACTGCGCACGAGCGCGGACGAACGGAAGACGCTGCTCGCCGCCGGTGCGGCCGCCGGGATGGCGGCGACGTTCGGGAGCCCCGTGGCCGCCGTGTTGTTGGCGGTCGAGCTCCTGTTGTTCGAGTTCCGCCCGCGCTCGCTCCTGCCGGTGGCCCTCGCCGCGGCGGTCGCCACGGGCGTGCGCATCGCGTTCGTGGGCTCCGCGCCGGTGTTCGGGACGCCGAGTATCACGCAGCCGAGCGATGCCGCGTTGTTCGGGTACATCGTGATCGGCGGGCTCGTGGGCCTTGTGGCGGTGGGCGTAACCTGGGCCGTGTACGCGATGGAAAACGCGTTCGAGCACCTCCGGATCCATTGGATGTGGTGGCCGGCGCTCGGCGCCGTGGCGGTGGGAGTCATCGCCTTGTTCACACCCCGCACGCTGGGCGTGGGCTACGACAACATCGCGGACATCCTCGCGGGTAAGATCGTCGGCGGCGCGCTGATCACCTTGTTCGTGTTGAAGTTCGTGTCGTGGTGCGTGGCGCTGAGCAGCGGCACGTCGGGCGGCACGCTCGCGCCGCTCTTCACAGTCGGGGGCGGGCTCGGCGCGGCGCTCGGCGCCGCGGCGTCGTACTTCTTCCCGCACGCGGGCTTCGATCCCCGCATCGCCGCGCTGGTGGGCATGGCGGCGATGTTCGCCGGCGCGTCGCGGGCGTTTCTCGCATCCGTCGTCCTGGCGTTCGAAACGACACGGCAACCCGTCGGCCTGCTCCCGCTGCTGGGTGGCTGCACGTTGGCCGTGCTGCTCTCCTATCTGCTGATGGAACACACCATCATGACCAAGAAGATCGCGCGCCGTGGCGTGCGCGTGATCGGTGAGTATGGCGTCGATTACCTCGAACAGGTGGTGGTCCGCGATCAGGCGCTGCGGACCGTGGTCACACTTCAGGCGGACGACGCCCTCGCCGCCGTGCGTGACTGGCTGGCGCGCGGTGGACCCGGGACTTCACATCAGGGCTTTCCGGTCGTCAACGCCACGGGTGAGCTGGCGGGTGTCGTGACGCGCCGCGACCTCTTCGCCGAGGGCCTGGGGCCGGAGACACCCGTTCGCGACCTGATCAAACGGCCGCCGGTGGTGATCTACGATGACTGTTCGTTCCGTGAGGCGGCCGACACGATGGTGGTGAGCGGCGTCGGGCGCCTGCCGGTGGTGTCGCGCGACGCACCGGGGCGGGTGATCGGCATCGTCACGCGCAGCGATTTACTCGCGGCGCACGCGCAACGCCTCGAAGAGGCCACGGTGACCGAGCAGGCCTTCGAGTTGAAGGACCTCTGGGCGGAGTAGTACCGTTGACGCTCGGCCGTGGCCGGGCCATTTTTCGCGCAGTCCCGCGGGCGTAATTCAGTGGTAGAATGCCAGCTTCCCAAGCTGGACGTCGCCGGTTCGAATCCGGTCGCCCGCTCTCTTTGACGCGCTGGGGGTGAGCATGGAACAGGTTGGCCTGCTCGCGGACCTGGCGATCATCTTCACGGTTTCGCTCGTCGTCGTCCTCCTGTTCCATCGCTTCCGCCTCCCCCCGGTCCCCGGCTTCATCGTCGCGGGCGTGCTGCTCGGGCCCAACGCACTCGGGCTCGTGAGCGACGTGACCGGCGTCGAGCGTCTCGCCGACGTCGGTGTCATCCTCTTGCTGTTCACGGTGGGCATCGAATTCTCGGCCGGACGGCTCCGCGCGCTCGGTCTCCGCGGGTTGGGCGTGGGTCTCACGCAGGTGGTGCTGACCACGCTGGTGGCCGCCGCCGCAGGGCTGGCGCTGGCGGCGCGCTGGCAGACGGCGTTGTTCGTGGGATTCCTCGTGGCACTCTCGAGCACCGCCATCGTCCTCAAGGTTCTGGCCGATCGCGGCGAGATCGACGCGCCGCACGGCCGGCTCGCGACCGGCGTCCTGATCCTGCAGGACCTTTGCATCGTGCCGATGATGCTGGTGTTGCCGTTCCTGTCGGGACAGGCGGCCGGCGGCGTGGGTGCGCTGGCGTTCGCGATGGGGAAAGCCGCGCTGGTGGTGGTCGGCACGATCGTGGCGGCGCGGGCGGTGGTGCCACGCGCCCTCGCGGCGATCCTCGCGACGCGCAGCCGCGAGCTGTTCCTCATCGCGGTGATCCTGGTCGGCACCCTCACCGCGCTCGGGACCGCCGCGGCGGGCGCGTCGCTCGCGCTCGGCGCCTTCCTGGCGGGCCTCGTGCTGTCGGAGTCCGACTACGGGCACCAGGCGCTGGCGGAATTGCTGCCGTTCCGCGACGTGTTCATTTCGCTCTTCTTCGTGACCGTCGGCATGCTGGTGGACTTCGGATACCTGCGCCACCATGCGCTGCTCGTGGGGGCGGGCGTCGCGGCCGTGCTGGGCGGCAAGACGGTCCTCGCGGGCGTGGGCCCCGCGCTCGCCGGCTATGCGGGGCGCGTCGCCCTGCTGGCGGGCCTCGCGGTGGCGCAAATCGGCGAGTTCTCGTTCGTGCTGGCGCGCGAAGGTCGCGGAGCGGGCCTGCTCGGCACCGAGGCATACCAGGCATTCCTTGCCGTGGCCGTGTTCACCATGCTCGTGACACCGTTCGTGTTGGCCGCGGGGCCGGTCCTGGTCGACCGTCTGGGCGGGATGGTCGGGCTGCTGCCGGGGCGGGCCGCGCTGGCCGAGACGGGTCAGGTGGAGCCGCTGAGCGATCACGTCGTCATCGTGGGCTACGGGCTCAACGGGCAGAACCTCGCGACGGCGCTCCGCTCGATCCACGTGCCGCATCTGGTGGTGGACGTGAACGCCGCGAACGTACGCCAGGCGCGCGGCCGGGGTGAAGCCGCCTTCTACGGCGACGCGACGCGCGAGGAGATTCTGCGCGCGCTCGGCGTGGAGCGGGCGCGCCTGCTGGTCATCGCGATCTCCGATCCCGAGGCGACGCGCCGCGTGGTGCGCGTCGCGCGGGGCCTCAACGCCGCGCTGCACATCATCGCGCGCACTCGCTACGTGGTGGAGATCCCCGAGCTCAGCCGCCTCGGCGCCAACGCTGTGATCCCCGAAGAATTCGAGACCTCGATCGAGATCTTCGCGCGCGTGCTGGGCCACTACGGGGTGCCGCGGACAGAAATCGAGCGCCTGGTGACCGAGGTGCGCGCCGAGCACTATGCGGCACTGCTCAGCCCGGAAGGACAGCCGGTGGGCGATCGCGTGGTCACGGGCGTGCCGCAGCTCGGCGTGGAGCGGCTGACACTCGAGCCCGGAGCCCACGCCATCGGCCGAGCCCTGGCGGATATGCAGTTGCGCACGCGAACCGGCGCCCTGGTGCTCTGTCTCACGCGGCAGGGAGAGGACCTGCCCACGCCGGACCCACGCCTGCCGTTCGCGGCCGGGGATCTGTTGTTGATCGCCGGCCGGCCGGCACAGCTCACCGCGGCACGGCAACTCCTGACAGCGGGGCATCAACCGGCGGTGCCGCCGGCCTGAGGGTCTCCAGGAGGCACGCCGTGTTGATCAGGGCGGCGTGCGACAGCGCCAGCGGGAAGTTGCCTAGCTGCTCCCCTGTGGCCGGATCGATTTCCTCGGCGAGCAACCCCACGTGGTTGCTGCGGCGTACCAGCAGCCGGAAGATGCGGTCCGCTTCCGCCCACTCTCCTGCCAGCGCCAGGTTCTGCACCATCCAGAAGGAGCAGGCGACGAAGGCGCCTTCGGCGCCGGCGAGGCCATCCGCCGAACGATAGCGGTACAGCAGGTCCTCGCAGCTGGTGGCCAGCTCGCGACGCACCGCGGCCAAGGTGCCCCGCACGCGCGGGTCGGTGCCCGGGAGAAAGCCGATCTCCGGGATGATGAGCAGGGCGGCGTCGAGCTGCGGCTCGCCGTACACCTGCACGAACGTGTTGCGCGCCCCGTCCCAGCCGCAGTCGACCACCTCGGCATGCACCGCTTCGGCTTCCGCGCTCCACCGCGCCGCCAGGGCGGGATGATCGAGCCCCGCCGCGAGGTCGGCGCCGCGGCGCAGCGCCGTCCAGGCCATCACCTTGCTGAAGACGTAGTGCCGCGGCTCCTGGCGCCCCTCCCAGATGCTGAAGTCGGGCTCGCGCCAATGAGCGGCAGTCCAGTCCACCAGCTCGGCGATCGTCTTCCACGTGCCCTCGGTCATGGGGTGATGCCGCGCCCACATCGCCAGCGTATCGAGCGTCTCGCCGTACACGTCGAGCTGGCGCTGGCCCGCGGCCGCGTTCCCGACGCGCACGGGTGCGGCGCCGCGATAGCCCGCGAGGTGGCTGAGCTCGCGTTCCGGGAGATCGCGCCGGCCGTCGACCGCATAGAGGATCTGCACGTGGGGACGCGCCGTATCACGGCACACGCGCTTCAGGAACTGGACGAAGCGGTCCGCTTCGTGGTGGTAATCGAGCTGCAGCAGCGCGTCGAGCACGAACGCCGAGTCGCGCAGCCAGGCGAAGCGATAGTCCCAGTTGCGCGAGCCGCCCGGCGACTCGGGCAGGGACGTGGTCGGCGCCGCGACGATCGCGCCCGAAGGCTCGTACGCGCAGAGCTTGAGCGCCAACGCGCTGCGCTCCACTTCCAGCCGGTACGGGCCGCGATAGCGCAGCTTCGACGTCCAGGCGTCCCACCACCGGGTGGTCTCCTCGAGCTTGCGCTGCGATTCATAGTGCTCGACCGGCAACACGTCGTCCTCGTCGAACCGCAGCACCAGCCAGAGCACGTCGCCTGAGCCGAGGCGCAGGCGCGCGGTGGCGCGTCCGGCGGCGATTTCCCACGGCAGCTCGCCGCTCGTCGACAGCGCGGCCGCGTCGTCGTCCGCATCGGTGGCGAGGATGCCGAAACGGCGCCGGTGCAGCACCGGCGCGCGCAGGCCGTAATCGAACTGTGGTGCGAAGGTGATCGCGATTTCCACCGGGCCGCGGGGGCAGTGCACGCGGCGGTGCAGCTCCGTGCGCCCTTCGCGGGCGGGGCCCACGGGCATGAAGTCGGTCACCTGGACCACGCCGCCGCCCTCGGCGTGGAACGCCGTCTCGAGCACGTTGGTGGCGGGGAGGTAGCGCTGCTCGTTGGTGGACGGCACCGCGGGCGCCACCTGCCAGTGCCCGCCCCGCTGCGGGTCGAGCAGCCCGCCGAACATGCTGGGCGAGTCGAAGCGCGGAAAGCAGGCCCAATCGATCGATCCATTGCGGCCGACCAGCACGGCGGTGTGTAAGTCTCCGATCAGCGCGTAGTCGCCGATGGGCAGGTAGCCGCCGCCCGCGGTCACGGGCGCGATGTCGCGAAGGCGCCGGCCGCGAGCCAGCGCATCAGCTGGAGTACCGCTGCGGGATCGGGCAACCAATAGTCCGCGACCGCCGGCCCGTGCGAATCGACCGGCCCGACGGCGATCGAGCGGCCGATGCCGCGGAGCGAGCGGAACGCGTCTTCGTCGGTCACGTCGTCGCCGATGTAAAGCGGCCGCACGCGCGCCGGCCAGTCGGCGCCGTGTCGCCGCGTCAACACGTACAGCACGGCGTGGCCCTTGTGCCAGTTGACGGGCGGGCGACCTTCGATCACCGCCGCGCCTTCGGTCACGCGCAACCGCGCGCGTTTCAGAATCTTCATGGCGCGTTGCGCCGCGCGATGCTGCTCGGCGGCCGCCACCGCGCGCAGGTGGAACGACAGGGTGGGACCCTTCCGCTCGACCCGCGCGCCCGGCACGGCCAGCCCCTCGAGCTCCGCGGCGGCCTGCTCCAGCGCGCGCAGGTAGCGCTCGCTGCCGGGGTGGCGATAGGTGATGCCCGGTCCGTCGATCTCGAACCCGTGGTTGCCGACGTAGGTGAGCCCGGGGATGCCCACGAGGCGGCGCAAGTCCTCGAGCGCGCGGCCCGAGACGATGGCAACGTCGAGGGACGGCCGCGCCGCCGCTTGCTGCAGCACTTCGCGCGCCGCATCCGACAGCGTCGCCGCCTCGGGCCGGTCCGCCAGCGGCGTGAGCGTGCCGTCGTAATCGAGCAGCAGGGCGGCGGTGGGCCGCGCGGCGAGCCACGTCACGAGCCGGCGCTGCACCTGGTCGGCCGGGGACTCCGGCAGCTCACGCGCGAGTTGCGCCGCCGTCTCCGTCGCGCCCAGGAAGTCGCGCACCCACGCGTGCACGTCGTGCGCGCGCACCCGGTCGCGCAGGGCGGACATGCGCGCCCGCCGTTCGTCCTCGGGCATGGTCAAGGCGCGGTGCAGGGCGCCCGCGACGGCGTCGAGGTCGAACGGATTCACCACCAGCGCCTCCTGCAGCTCCACGGCCGCTCCCGCGAGCTCCGACAGGACCAGCACGCCGTCGCCTTCGCGGTGGGCCGCCACGTACTCCTTCGCCACCAGGTTCATGCCGTCGCGCAGCGGCGTGACCAGCGCGATGTCGGCCGAGCGATACAGCGGCACCAGCTCCTCCGGCGGCAAGGCCCGCACGAAATAGCGGATGGGGCTCCAACCGTGGTCGGAGTACCGGCCGTTGATACGCCCCACCGTCTCGTCGATGTCGCGCTTCAGCTCGCTGTAATCCGCCACGCGCTCGCGGCTCGGGACCAGGACCTGCGTGAAGCGGATGCGATGGCGGAACTCGGGGTGGCGATCGAGCAGGCGCTCCACCGCCAGCAGCCGCTCGGCGATGCCCTTGGTGTAGTCCAGGCGATCGACGCCCATGATTTCGGTGGGCCGGCCCGGCACCGCGGGCTCCGCCGGGCGCGCGGCGAGCCGCTCGATTTGGCCGGCGTCGATGTTGATCGGATGGACTTCGACCCGGACGGCGCGGCCCTCGAATCGCGCGACGCCGGCCACCCGGTCGACATCACACCCCAGCAGCTGCTCCGCGCAGGTGAGAAAATGCTCGGCGTACGCCGGGATCTGGAATCCCACCAGGTCCGCGGCCAGCATGCCGCGCATCAGCTCGCGCGACCACGGCAACACGCGGAACACGTCCGCCGCGGGGAAGGGGATATGCAGGAAGAAGCCGATGACGTTGTCGCGCGACAAGCGGCGTAAATGGTGCGGCACGCGCAGCAGCTGGTAATCGTGAATCCACAGGAGCGCGCCCGGCGGACTCGCCTCGGCCGCGGCCCGCGCAAAGCGCTCGTTCACGCGATCGTAGGCCCGCCACAACGGGGCATCGATCCGCGCGCGGCTCACGAAGTAATGAAAGAGGGGCCACAGCGTGCCGTTGGAGAACCCGGAGTAGTAGGCGGTCACTTCGCGCGCGGACAGCGGCACGTCGAGATACCGCACGCCCGCGGGTCCCTCGGGGAGCTGCGGCGGTGGGGCGCCGGCGTCGCGCGCCAGGCCGTCCCACCCGATCCACAAACCGCCGCGCTCGGCCAACGCCGGCTCCAGCGCCGACACCAGACCGCCGGGCGCACGGGTCACCCGCGCCCCTTCGGTCCGGGGTGCGATAGCGAACGGGAGACGGTTGCTGACGACGACGAGCGGACGTGGGCGTGCTGGGATGGTGCTGCTGGCATCGCGGGCCGCGCCCGCTGCCGATCGTCCGTTGCCGGTCTGCTCCCGAGGCTCGCCGCTGACGGCGGAACTCCGGATCGGACACATCTTTGGCTGCTACACCCCATGCCGCGCGGCGGTCCCTGGTGTTGACAGGCCAGCAGGGGCGCGGAGATTACGCGGCGGGAGGAAGCCGATGACAACCGTCCGTCTATGGATCCCGGGCCTCGCGGCACTCGCGGTACCCGCGCTCGCGGCACAGGGCGCGTGGGTCGGTCCCCAGGCGCCGTGCGACGTCAAGGCGAGCTCGCACTTCCAGGTCTCCACGGCGTCGCTGAATCTCAAAATCGCAGCCGAGAATCCGGTGCAGCGCGATCGCATGCTGAAGCAGACGGCGGATGTGCTCACCCGCGCCGTCGTGCAGAACAAGCAAGACAAGAATCCGGCGGCGTGGTACTACTTCGGCCGCTACTACACGGAAATGGGCGACGCGGTTGGCGCCGACTCGACCTTCCGGAAGGTCGAAGCGCTCGCGCCGCAGTGCGCCGCCGACATCCGTACGTATCGCCAGCGTGTCTGGACCGCCGTGCTGAACGACGGCTTGCGCGCCTGGCAGGAAAACAAGGCCGACAGCGCCGCGGCCCTGCTGCGGCTCGCCCTGCGCGTCCTGCCCGACAACCCCGACGCCTATTTCCGGCTCGGCGACCTCTATGCCGGCGAGAACCAAGTCGATTCCGCGGCGGTGTACGTGCGGCTGGGCATCGAACGGGCCGGCCGCGACACGGCCTGGGCCGGGCGCCGCCGCGACGGCCTCGCCACCCTGGCTCGCCTGTACCAGGCCAAGGCGGAGCAGGATCCGGCCGTGCAAAGCTGGGAGCGCACCCGTACTACGCGCGATTCGATTGACCGGGGCGTGGCGGCCGATTCAGGCGTATTGGCGCGGGTGTTGGCCTCCACCGCTTCGCGGCGGGCGCGCGGCGCCCGCCTCGCGGCCGCCGATCAGGCAGTCGTCAGCCGGGACTCGGGCGCCCGCGCCCAGGCGGTGGACGCGGGTCGCGCCGGCCGGGCGGCCCTCGCGCCCCGGGTCGCCGCCGACAGTGCCGCGGTGCAGGGGGCGTTCGCGCCCGCCATCGCCGCCTATCGTGACCTCGTCACGGCCTACCCCCAGTCGGTGGATGCCGCCGCGGCTTTGGCGAACACCTATGCTGAAAGCGGCCGCAACGCCGAGGCGGCGGGGTTCTTCGACTCGATCTATGCAGCGGCGGCGGTGCCGCCGGCGGTCGTGATCGACGCCGGCCGGCGGATTCTCGCCACCGGTCTGTTGGTCGCGGGGACGCGCGTACTCAGTCGCGGCCTGAATGCGTCGCCGGTGGGGCGGGATGCGCTGTACGACCTCGCCCGGGGCTACTACCGCCTGGGCGACTCGGCACGCACGTTGCCCGCGGCGCAGCGCCTGGTGGCCGTCGATCCGCTGAATCGCGCCGCCGTGCGCATGGTCGCCGCCGCCTGGGAGCTGAAAGGCCGCCGCGACTCGGTCAGCAAGTACATGGCCCTGGCAGACTCCGGCCTTGGCGTCGATGTGACCGTCACCAGCTTCGTTCCCGACTCCGCCGGCGTGGCGCTGAGCCTCACGGCCGCCAACCTGCGTAGCACCCCCTCCAAGCCCCTGCACCTGCAGGTCGAGTTCCTGGACGCCAAGGGGGCCGTCCTCGGCGCCCAAACCGCCGATATCCCTGCCATCCCGCCGGGCCAGAGCCAGCAGGCGCAGCTCCACGCGGCGACCAAGGGCGTTGTCGGCTGGCGTTATCGCGCCCTCTAAGCGATATTACGCCCTTCGGAAGTTAGGGCGGCAGTTGCAGTTGCGACCTCCGCCTTCAGAAACTCCTTGAACCCTTAGGCGGCGGTAGTGATTCGCGTGCAAGCGGTTGCGCCCGGGGGGTTGGGCGCCGAATTGGGGCTCAGCCCCGGAACCGAGCTGCTCTCCGTCGACGGGCGGCCGCTGGAGGACTTCCTCGATTGGGAGTTCCTGACGGCCGAGGAGCAGTTCGTGCTGCGCGCGCGGCTGCCGGGCGGGGAAGATGTGGAGTACGACATCGAGCGGCCGGAAGGCCTGCCGATGGCGGTGACCCTCGAACCGCCGCGGATCCGTCGCTGCGCCAATCATTGCGACTTCTGTTTCGTGGACGGCAATCCGGCCGGGGCGCGCGAAGCCCTGTGGATTCGCGACGACGATTACCGGCTGTCGTTCCGCTATGGCAATTTTGCGACCCTCACGAATCTCAAGCCGTGGGATATCGAACGCATCGTGGAGTACCATCTGTCCCCGTTGTATGTGTCGGTGCATGCCACCGATCCCGTCGTGCGCCGTTGGATTCTGCGCAACCCCGAGGCGCCGGACGTGGTGCCGCAGCTGCGCGATCTGGCGGGGCGGGGGATCGATTTTCACGCGCAGGTGGTGCTCGTTCCGGACGTGAACGACGGCGTGCAGCTCGAGCGCACGCTGGCGGACCTCTGGAGTCTGGGCGACCCGATTCTCTCGGTTTCGGTGGTGCCGGTGGCGCTTACGGAGTTCAGCAAGCGCCATCTGGTGCGCGAGCTGACCCGCGACGAGTGCCGGTCGGGGCTCGCCACGGTCGATCGCTACGCGACCCGCGCGATGGCCGAGCGCGGCGTGCCGTGGTGTTACGGCGCGGACGAGCTGTACTTGCGCGCCGGCGACACGCTGCCGGGGCCTGAGTGGTACGGCGACTTCGAGCAGCGCGAGAACGGTGTAGGAGCCGTGCGCTACTTGCAGGGCCGCATCGCCGCGGCGCGCGGTCGTTATCCCGATCTCGCGGGCAAGCGCATCGGCGTGGTGACGGGCACGGCGATGGGCGGGCTGATGGAGCACGTCCTGCAGCCGCTCACGGCCGAAACGGGCGCGCGTTTCGAGATCCTGGCGCTGGAGAACCCGCTGTACGGCTCGTCGGTGACGACGGCGGGCCTGCTGCCGGGCCGCGCGATTCAGGATGCGCTGCGGGGGCGGCGGGACCTCGATCTCGCGCTGTTGCCGGCCGAGTCGGTGAACGACGATCTGCTGTTCATGGACGATCTGGAAGCGCACGCGCTGGCGGCCGAGCTGCCGATGCCGGTGAAATTGTCCTACGATTTCGCCGACGCGCTGGTGGAGGAGGGCGTACCCGCGTGAAGACGCTTACCGTCGCGATCGTCGGACGCCCCAACGTCGGGAAGTCGACGCTCTTCAATCGGCTGATCGGCCGCAAGGAAGCGATCGTGGACGGCCGGCCCGGCGTGACGCGCGATCGCAATTTCGCGGCTGCCGAGTGGAACGGCCGCCGCTTCTGGATGGTCGACACCGGCGGCCTCATCCCCGAAGCCACGGACGCGTTGAACCGCGCCGTGCGCGCGCAGGTAGAGCAGGCGGTGGCCGCGAGCGACGTCGTCATATTCCTCGTCGACGTCGCGGCGGGTGTGCATCCGGCGGACCTGGAAATCGCGCAGTATCTCCGCAAGGCGCAGCGCACCACGCTGCTCGTCGCCAACAAGGCCGACCAGCTCCCCAACGACACGCGGCACCTCGCGTTCTACGAGCTGGGGTTGGGCGATCCGTTCCCCATCTCCGCGGCGGTGGGGAAGAGCTCCGGCGACCTGCTCGACCGCATCGTGGCGGAGCTGCCCCCGGCCGACGACGAGCCCGACTTCGACGCGATCCACGTGGCGGTGGTCGGCCGGCCCAACGTGGGCAAGTCGTCGCTGGTGAACCAGCTGTTGGGCGAGGATCGCCTGGTGGTCGCGTCCGAGCCGGGCACCACGCGCGACGCCATCGACACGCCGCTGGTCCACGGCGATCACACGCTCGTGTTCATCGACACGGCCGGGTTGCGCAAGCGCAGCAAGGTGCAGGACGACATCGAGTTCTACTCGACGTTGCGCACCGCGCGCGCCATGGAGCGCGCCGACGTGTGCGTGCTCGTGGTGGACGCGACCGACGGCATGCACGCGCAGGATCTGAAGATCGCCAACGACGCGTGGGACCGCGGCGCCGGCGTGATCATCGCCGTGAACAAGTGGGACCTGATCGAAGAGAAGGAGACCAACACGGCGGTGCGCGGCGAGAAGGAGCTGAAAGCCGGCGCGCCGTTCCTCGAATTCATTCCGTTCCTGTACGTCTCGGCCAAGACCGGCCAGCGCGTGCCGCGGCTGCTCGATCTGATCGTCGCGGTGGCCGCCGAGCGCCAGAAGCGCGTGCCGACGTCCGAAGTCAATCGCGTGCTCGAGGACCTGTTGAACCGCCAGCAGCCGCCGCAGCCTGTGGGCGAGCCGGTGCGGGTGTTCTATGCGTCACAGATCGGCACCGCGCCACCCAAGTTCGCGCTGATCGCGAACCGCCCCGAGGCGATCCCCGAATCGTACGTCCGCTACCTGGTCAACGGCTTCCGCGCGGCGTGGGAATTCACGGGCGCCCCGGTGAACGTGAAGCTGCGGCGCAAGCGCAAGGAGCGGCGCTGAGCACCGCGCTGTGGCTCCTGGCGGCCTACCTGGTCGGCGCCACGCCCACGAGCTACATCGCGGGGCGGCTGGCGCGGGGCGTCGATCTGCGCGAGCACGGGTCCAAGAACCTCGGCGCCACCAACGTCTACCGCCTGCTGGGCTGGAAATACGCGATCCCCGTGGGCGTGTTCGACGTCGCCAAAGGCGTTGTACCGGTGCTGTTGTTCGGGCGCTGGGCCGGCGGGCCACAGTGGCTGCCGCTGGCGCTCGGCGTCGCTGCGGTGGTGGGGCACATGTTCTCGCCCTACGTGCGCTTTCGCGGCGGGAAGGGTGTGGCGACGGCGGCCGGCGTCTTTCTCGCCCTCGCGCCGCTGCCGCTGCTCGCGGCCGTTCCCGTGTGGGGCGTGTCGCTGTGGATCACGGGCTATGTGTCGCTCAGCTCGATCATCGCGGTCGCGAGCTTCCCCGTGTGGGTGCGGGTGTTCGAGCCGGCGCAGGTCTATGCGTTCTGGGCGAGCGTCGGCCTCGCCGCGCTGATCGTGTTCGCCCACCGCGGCAACATCCGGCGCCTGCTCGCCGGCACCGAAACCCGGTTCGGTACGCACGGGGGAGCGGCGGCATGACGCGCGTCGCGGTGATCGGTGGCGGGGCGTGGGGCACCACGCTGGCGGATCTGCTGGCCCACAAGGGCATGGCCACGATGTTGTGGGCGCGCGAAGCCAAGGTGGTGGAGGGAATCAATCGCCGCCACATCAACACGATGTTCCTGCCGCGCTGCAAGCTTGCCGCCGAGCTTCGTGCCACGGGGGATCTGCGCGCGGCGGTGCGCGACGCCGAGGTGGTGGTGTCGGCCGCGCCGTCGCATGCCGTGCGCGCGGTGATGGCCGAGGCAGGGAAGGGGATGGTGAGCCACGCGCTCGTGATCAGCGTGTCGAAAGGGCTCGAGCCCGAGCGCCTGGCGACGATGAGCGAAGTGTTGAGCGAGGCGCTCGAGTCGGGGACGCCTATCGCGGTGGTGTCGGGGCCGTCGTTCGCGCAGGAGGTGTTCAAGCGCCAGCCGACGGCGGTGGTGGCCGCGGCCGAGACCGAGGAGATCGCGCGCGAAGCGCAGCAGATTTTCTCGACGCCGCAGTTCCGCGTCTACTCCTCGACCGACGTCATCGGCGTCGAGCTGGGCGGCGCGCTGAAGAACGTCATCGCGCTCGCGGCCGGCATTCTCGAGGGACTGGGGCTGGGCTACAACACGCGCGCCGCGCTGGTCACACGCGGGCTCGCCGAAATCACGCGGCTCGGCGTGGCGTGCGGCGCCAGCCCGTTGACGTTCGCGGGGCTCGCCGGCATGGGCGACCTGATCCTCACCGCCACGGGCCCGTTGTCGCGCAATCGCGCGCTGGGCGAGGCGATCGGCCGCGGGCAGTCGCTCGCCGCCGCGCTGAAGGGCAAGAAGACGGTGGCGGAGGGCGTCGAGACCGCCCGCGCAGCTGTGGCGCTGGGTGAGAAGCACGATGTCGAGCTGCCGATCGCGCGCGAAGTGAGCGCCGTGCTGTTCGCGGGCAAGCCGCCGCGCCAGGCCGTGGCGGACCTGATGGAGCGGGACCTCAAAGCGGAGCAGTGGCGATGAGCTCTCCGCATCCGGTACAGGAGTTTTTCTCGATCGGCGAGGTCTGCCAGCTCACGGACCTGAAGCCGCACGTGCTGCGCTACTGGGAGAGCCAGTTCCGCTTCCTCAGCCCCGCCAAGAACCGCTCCGGCAACCGCGTCTACCAGCGGCGCGAGATCGAGCTGATCATGCTGGTGAAGCACCTGCTGTACACCGAGAAGTACACGATCGACGGCGCGCGACAGAAGATCGAGCAGTACCGCCGCTCGGGCGAGCTCAAGCCCGAGGCGCGGCGCGCGCTCGCCACCGAGACCGTGAACGATCTGCGCAACGAGCTGCAGGCCATTCTGTCGCTCCTCGAGGGGGAGAGCCCGCCCGATGCCGGCGCGCGCTGACGCGCGGCTCGCGGTGATTATCCCGGCCTACGAGGCCGCGGCGACGGTAGCGGAAGTGGTGGCGGCGGCGCGGGCGGCCGCGCCCGGCGCTCCGATTTATGTCGTGGATGACGGTTCGCGCGACACCACCGGTCCGCTGGCGGCCGGGGCAGGGGCTACCGTGCTGGGACACCTCCACAATCGCGGTAAGGGCGCCGCCCTCGCCACCGGCATCGCCCGCGCGCTCGCCGACCACGCCGACGTTCTCGTGACCCTCGACGCCGATGCGCAGCACCCCGCCGGCGAGATCCCACGGGTCGCCGCCGCGGTCGTGGCGGGTACGGCCGATCTCGTCCTGGGTGTCCGCGCGCGGGCCGGGGCCATGCCCCTGTCGCGCCGGCTCACCAATTGGCTGTCCGCCACGCTGGCCTCGCGCATCGGCGGAGTGGCCGTACTGGATGCCCAGACGGGATTCCGGGCCATCTCGCGCCGCCTCGCGGACGCGGTGCGGCCTTCCCAGACCGGTTACGATTTCGAGACGGCGTTTCTGCTCGCCGCGCTGGCGGGCGGGTACCGGGTGCAAACCGCGCCCATCCCGACTATCTACCAGGGCGCGCGCAGCCACTTCCGCCATTGGCGCGACACGTGGCGGCAGGCGCGGGTCTTCGCCCGCTACGGGCGGCACATTCTGTTCGGGGCACGATGAACATCCTGTTGTCCAACGACGACGGCATCCTCGCGCGCGGCCTGGCGCTGCTGGCCGATGTGTGCGCGACGGTCGGACACGTGACCGTGGTGGCGCCGGACCGCGAGCAGAGCGGCACGTCGCACTCGCTCACGCTGCACCGGCCGCTGCGTGCCACGCGACGGGCCGACGGCGCCTTTCAGGTGGACGGCACGCCCTCGGACTGCGTACTGCTGGCCCTCGGCGCCCTGATGCCGCAAAAGCCCGATTTCGTGTTCTCGGGGATCAATCACGGGCCCAACATGGGCGAGGACGTGCTGTATTCCGGCACCGTCGCCGCCGCCATGGAGGGGCTCGCGGCCGGCATCCCCAGCGTCGCGGTGTCGTACGGCAGCTTCGATCTCGAGTACCTCGACAGTTACCGCGACCGTCTCACGCGCTTGATCGAGGGCATCGTGCGCGTCAAGAACTTCCCCAAGGACACGCTGCTCAACGTCAATCTCCCGCCCATTTCGGGGAGCGAGGTGAAGGGTCTGCGGGTGACGCACCTGGGCAGTCGCGTCTTCCACGAAGAGATCGCCCGCATGAAGGACCCGTGGGGACGCGATATCTTCTGGATCGGCGGCGGGCACGTCACGTGGTCGGGCGGCGAGGAGTCCGACGTCCGCGCCACGCACGACGGCTACATCTCCGTCACCCCGCTGCACGTCGACATGACCAACTACGACCTGCTCGAAGCGGTGCGTTCGTGGAATCTCGGCGCATCCAGAATCTGGCCGTGCTCAAAGCGTTCGCGGAGACGCCGCGGCACCTGTTCGTGCCCGAGGCGGTGCGCCACCGCGCGTACGAAGACTCGGCCCTGCCGATCGGGGCAGGGCAGACCATCTCCCGGCCCTACACCCAGGCGCGCTACCTCGAGGTCCTGCGCCTGACGGGGCGCGAGCGGGTGCTCGAAATCGGCACCGGCTCCGGCTATCAGACCGCATTGCTCGGGGCGCTGGCCGACCAGGTGTTCACGATCGAGCGGGTGCGCACGCTGGCCGAGACGGCCCGCGAGTCACTACGCGCGGCCGCGGTGGGGAACGTGTCGATCCTCGTAGGCGACGGCACCCTCGGCTGGAGCGCGTATGCGCCGTACGATGCCATCCTGGTCGCCGCAGGCGGACCCCAGGTCCCACCACCTCTCATCGAGCAGCTGGGGCCGAGTGGGCGCATGCTGATTCCGTTAGGCGAGCGCGGCGCCCAAGTCTTGACCCTCGTCGAGCGCATGACGGAGGGGCTGCGCCAGACGCAGCTCGACGGCGCGCGCTTCGTCCCGCTCGTTGGAGAACACGGCTTCGATGCTTGAATCGTTCGTGCATTGGCTGTTGGAACGCTTCCGCGACATGGGCTATCCCGGCATCGTGATCCTGATGGCGATGGAATCCTCCGTGCTGCCGGTGCCAAGCGAGCTTGTGATGCCGCCGGCCGGCTATCTCGCGGCCAAGGGCGAATTGAACATCGCCATCGCCATCGCCTGCGGTGTACTCGGCAGCGTCCTGGGAGCACTCGCCAATTACGGCGTCGCATTATGGCTGGGCCGGGCGGTGATCCGGCGGGCGGGGCGGTATCTGTTGATCAGCGAGAAGGCGCTGGATCGGGCCGAGCGCTTCTTCGACCGCCACGGCGAGATCAGCACGCTGCTCGGCCGGATGCTGCCGGTGGTGCGGCACCTGATCTCCATCCCCGCCGGCATCGCGCGCATGTCCTTGCCGCGCTTCGTGCTGTTCACCGGGCTCGGGGCCTTTCTGTGGTGCACCATCCTGGCGACCATCGGCTACGTGCTGGGGCAGCATGAGGACGTCCTGAGTAACGTCGAAGTGCAGCACTACGTGAGTCGAGCCCTCGTGTACCTGATTCCGGCCCTCATCGTCACGCTGATCGTCTATGCCTGGTGGCAACGCCGGCGCGGCGGGGCCAAGACGCCGTGAGCCACGCCGTCCGCTACCTGGTGCAGGGGCGGGTGCAGGGCGTGGGCTTTCGGTGGTTCGTGTCGCGCACGGCGCAGGGCCTGGGGCTGGTCGGCTGGGTCGCTAACTTGCCCGGCGGCGAAGTGGAAGTCGTCGCCGCCGGTGACTCCGGACGCCTCGACGAGCTGGAGCAGGCGCTCAAACGCGGACCGCCGGCAGCGCACGTGGCGCGTGTGGACAAGGCAGAGTATCCACACGAGGCGGACCTCGGTAATTCGTTTGAAATCAGATGATTGGTGGGCGCCCCATGAAATTGCGCGGCAAATGGCGGCCTTGCACCAAGACGCGTAAGCTCGTTATTCTTAACCGCTTAGCCCCTGTAGCTCAGGTGGATAGAGCAGCGGTTTCCTAAACCGTTGGCCGGGTGTTCGAGTCACCCCAGGGGCACTGGGGTCATCCGAACGGTGCAGCTTCCTCGCGGACCAGCAAGGGATTATGGCGGACGACAAAGACTTCGCGGCCAGGTCGTGGGCCTGGATTCAGAGCCACCGGCAGGCGAGCACCTACGGCGGCCTGGCGATCGTGGCTATCGCGGGGCTGCTGTGGTGGAATCGCATCTCGACCCGCCAGAGCGAAGAGCGCGCCGGCACGGCGTTGAACGAAGCCCGGCTGGCGTTCGAGACCAAGAACTTCCCGTTGGCCTCGAGCGAGCTGTCCAGCGTGGTGGCGAACTACTCGGGAACGCGGGCTGCGCAGGAGGCGACGATCCTCCTGGTGCAGATCCGGCTGCTCCAGGGCCAGAGTCAGCAGGCGATCGAGCAGCTGAAGGCGTTCGCACCCAAGGCGGACGCCGTATACCGTGCCCAGGCGTACGGGCTGTTGGGTGCGGCGTATGACAATGTGGACCATCCCAAGGAAGCGGCGGAGGCCTACGAACAGGCCGCCGCGGCCGCCCAGATGGATTTTCTCAGGGCGCAGTTCCTGTCGGACGCCGGGCGGGCGTGGGTAGCTGCCGGGGACACAACAAAGGCGATCGCCGCCTATCAGGCCATAGTCAGCAGGTACGATTCGCTGGGAACGGCCGTCGAAGCAAAGGTGCGCCTGGGGGAGCTGTCCCGGGGCGCGTGGAAGGCAGCAGGAAAGTAGGGGCCCCGGAAGTCCAGTCCCCGTCTTTTCACTCCCAATTTAGCTTCGTATAATAGATGTTATGTTAAGTAGTGTGATGTAGAAGTGTGGACAACTGGTCAGGTCAGCACGCCCCGAAATACTACCCGCGCCTCCCCCGCCAGCCAAACGTCGTCGTAGCGGCCATCCTTGACCCGTTTCGCCTTCACCTCGAGGGTACGGCCGCTGTGGGTATGGATGCTGGCTGGCAGCTTGGAGACCCCCCAGCGGTCCAGCGCGCACGCCGCAGCCACCGCCCCGGTCCCGCAGGCCAGCGTTTCGGCCTCCACGCCGCGCTCGTAGGTCCGCATGCGCCAACCACCGTTGTCCTGGGAGATAAAGTTCACGTTGGCGCCCGCCGGACCGACTGCCGGATCAAACCGCAGCGCCTTGCCGCGGCCCATGAGGTCGAGCTGATCGACGTCGTCCATGAGAATCACCAGGTGCGGTACGCCAACCACCGCCAAGGCAGCTTTCTTCTCGAGATCGGCGGTGGCAAGCCCCGGCACATCGGCGGGCGGCGTCACAGCCGCCAGATGGAGCTCCGCGCGGTCGCCCTGGCCGGGATAGCGGCTCTCGTAGACTCCGGCGTCGGTCTCCAGCCGGAAGCTCGGACCGCGCACGATCCCCAGCTGCACGGCGAGGCGCGTGCTGCACAGGGCCGCATTGCCGCACATCGCCGCGTGGGAGCCATCGCTGTTGTAGTAGACCATGCGGGCGGCACCCGCCTCGGCGCCGGGGCTCACGAACACCAGTCCGTCGGCGCCCACGCCCGTGCCGCGGGCGCATACCACCTTCATCTCTTCGGGGCGCCAGTCGCCCGGCTGGGACAGGCGGCCGTCCACCATGACGAAGTCGTTTCCCGACCCCGTCATCTTGTAGATGGGCAGGCCGACTAGATCCGGCCGAACCATGCCATCAACCGCAGGCGCGGCACCATCCACACGGCTTCGCGCACGATCGCCTTGCTCATCTTGCTCTGCCCCTCCAAACGGTCCACGAACACAATCGGAATCTCGGCCAGCTTGAAGCCTTTGCGCCAGGCCCGCACGCTCATCTCGATCTGGAAGGCGTAGCCGTTGGAGCGCACCTGCGATAGGTCCAGCGCCTCGAGCACGTGCCTGCGAAAGCACTTGAACCCCCCCGTCAGATCCCAGATGCGCAGGCCCGTGATCCAGCGGGCGTAGATGTTGGCGCAGTAGGAGAGCAACAGCCGGCCCATCGGCCAGTTCACCACTGTCACCCGGCCGCCCAAGTAGCGCGAGCCGAGGACGACGTCGGCCGTGGCGATGGCCTTGAGAAAGTCCTTGAGGTGCACCGGGTCGTGCGAGAAGTCGGCGTCCATCTCGAACGCGTAGTCGTAGCGCCGTTCGATGGCCCAGCGGAAGCCGGCCAAATAGGCAGTGCCGAGCCCCAGCTTCCCTTCGCGATGCAGGACATGCACGCGGGGGTTCGCCTGCGCCAGACCGTCGGCGAGCTGCCCGGTGCCGTCGGGCGAGTTGTCGTCCACCACCAGGACTTCGAGCCGCGGGTCTTGGGCCAGCACCTGGGGCACGATGTTGGGGAGGTTCCCCGCCTCGTTGTACGTGGGGATCACGACCAGGGCGCGCTCACCCATCCCGCGGTCGCCTCCACGCCAAGGGCAAGAGCGCGATCGCGGCGAGCAGCACCAGCGACAGGAGTGAGATCGTCTTGCCGGTACGGTATGCGGCCGAGCGGAACGTCAGCTCGACGCGTTTGGCACCGGGGGGGACGGGAACGGTAATGAGCGCGTAGTCGCCACGCAGGACCCGCGCCGGCACGCCATCCACCGTGGCCTGCCAATCGGGGAACCAGTTTTCAGAGACGAGGACGTAGCTCGACTCCGGCGGGGCGGGATCGAGCGCCATGGTCATCCGCCCGGGCTCCCAGGCGGTGATGCTCGCCCGCGCCGGACTGGGCGGTGGCATCTCGTGGATGGGAGCCGGCGTCACCGGCTGGTCGGGGGTGAACAGGACCACCCGGCTGTAGTCGATGCGCGGGTCGACGAGCGTCGGGATGACGACGGCCGAGTCGGGCGCCTTGAGCGCGCCGGGGACCACGCGGGCGTAGGGCGGCGGATCGGTGCGCTCGAACAGGTCCGCTCGCGTCCCTTCCGCCGTCACTGCCGAATCGAGCACCCGCTTGAAGCCGGGGATACTGTCCCTGTTGCCGCCACGGGTAGGGGCGATCACGAAGCGTACGGCGAGGAGGTCCCAGAGGTGCGGGTAGCGCAGGTTGGTCCATTCGCCCTTGCCGCCGAGCAGCTCGTCGTAGAAGCGCACTTCGTTGCCGTGGTAACCCATCACCTGCGGTATGTCGAACGCCATGAGAGCGTCCGGCCCGTACACGCCGAGATCCAGGACCCGCGGCGGAGCGCCGAGGTTGAGAACCCGCGTGGGACTCCCGGCTGCCGCGATGCGTTGCGTGATCGGGTCCGGCCGAAACCAGTCCTGTTTCGGCTCGGGAGAATAGATCCAGAATCCGCGCGCGTTCAGCCAGAGATCGCCGCCGACCACGAGCGCCAGCGTGAGAGCGACGAGGCGTGGCGTGAGGCGGTCGCGGAAAGCGGCCATGGCCACTGCAGCGGTCGCCGCGAGCGCCAGGGCGCCGCCGAATGCACCCCACATGATTGCGGGCGCGTTGGCGCGCGCGGCTTCCACTTTCTGGATCCCGGTGGCGAGCTCGACCCCCACGGCCAAGTCTCGCGCTATCGCGCCGAATGCACCGGCCACAGCCAGCAGGGCCACGACGCCCGCCGTGACCAGCCAAGGCGTCAGGACCCCTCGCCCCTCCTTGCGCTCGAGCCGCTCCGTCCCGAGCGCGGCGAACACGGCCACCACGAACGACACCGCGAAGAACGCCATGCCCGGCGCCCGGGTCTTACGCACCATCGGCATGATCGCCCAGAACACGCGGTAAAACGGGGTCCCCGCCCCCAGGCTGATCAACAGGAACAGCAGCCCGATGCCGCCGAGCCAGAGCAAGAGGCGGCGGCGCTCCTTGGCGAACGCGCCCAGGGCGGCGAGAGCCACCACCGGCAGCCCCAGGTACTCGGAGTGCAGCTTCAGCCCATTGGAGCCCCAGTAGGTCTCGCGCGACCCGACGAAGTTCTTGATGAAGAACTCCAGCACGTGATTCCACGGAATCGCGTAGGACGTCGACCCCTCGAAACCGTGGTATCCCTGCGCCCGGGGCGAGAATGGGATGTACTGGAAGAACGGCACGAGCTGAATCGCAGCCAATCCGAATCCCAGCAGCACCACCCCGAGCGCGGGCGCCAAGCGCGCCAAGCGTCGTTGCAGCGGCTCGGTGGTGTTCTCCTCGAACGTGAGGTAGAGCGCGAAGAGCCCGGCAGCGATCAGTAGATAGTAGGCGATCTGAAAGTGCCCCAGCAGGCTCAGCGCCACCGCGACGGCGAGCAGCGGATAGCCCTCCCACCGCTTGTCGCGCAGCGCCATGACCAATGCCAGGAATGCGAGCGGCAGGGCCGTGGCGGCGAACAGCTTGCCGTCGTGTCCCGGCGACGGGTACGAGGCGAGCTCCCCCGATAGCTGATACGCGAGCCCGCCGATCACCGCGCCCGTCCATGAGACGTGCAAGCGTCGCAACAGCCAGAACGTGAACAGGCCGGCGAGGATGAAGTGCAGCACGAAGCCGAAATTGATGACGGTCGCGACCGGAAAGATCAGGCGCAGGAATGAGGTGGGATAAAAAATATCGCCGTGCCCTGCCCCGACGTACGGCATGCCGCCGAACAGCTCGGGTTCCCACAGCGGCACGTGTCCCAGGCGATGCCACCATTCGGCTCCCCAGGTCCGCGACGCGTAGCCGGCGGGGTTTTGATCGCCTCCCAGGGCGCCGAGCCACTTCCCCGTCAGCATCGGGAGGGAGAGGATCGCGACCCAGAGGGTCAGGAAGGCCGTGGCGACGAGGTTCGGCCGCTTAGGTTCGTACACCAGGTTCTCCCTTGGTCTTTCCAGAAATGAGCAGGGCGCCCAGCGGCGCCGCGACCTCGGTCAACGTAAGGAGGATGCGCGAGGCCACGCTCAGGGCCACCGCCCCGCCGGCGCCGAGCGCCGGGGCGAGCAGACCGATGAGGACCACCTCCCGCACCCCCACCCCACCCGGAGCGAACAGCGCCAGCCAGCCCAAAATGTATCCCAGGGCGAAGGCTCCCGCGGCCCGTGCCAGCGACAGGGTATCGGGAAGGCCGAGGCCGCGTGACAGCAGCCAGAAGGCCAGGCCATACGTAATCCAGCTGAGGAGAGAGAGTCCCGTGCTCTCAGCTACCGCCACGAGCGGCAGAGGCCGAAACTCTGCGCCACCGCCGACGAGGCGGACCACGGTGCGGGCGCCCCGCTCCCACGCAAGAAAGGCGATGGTTGCCACGGAAACCAGTGCCGCCCCAGCCAGCCGCACGGGCGATGCGGCGCCAGGTGTCGCGGCCGCCACCAACGCCACCGCCGTTCCAATCCCAAGCGCTTGCATCGCGACCGCGGACGCCCCAGCTGCCCAGCCCTCCACGCCGGCGCGCTGGGCCAGCACGACAAGGCCGGCGACGCTCCAGACCTTCCCCGGGA
>WNGO01000423.1_pt1 | contig 36322 bp, 30 predicted proteins | sample 5400511 | NCBI WGS metagenome assembly WNGO01 (sample SAMN13153380, study PRJNA577476) | soil metagenome | isolation source: 20 cm soil or saprolite under Garry oak tree replicate 2 | place: USA:California | collected 2016-06-15 | reverse complement strand
AAGAGCTGGACGCGATCCAGACGTGGGAGGTCCTGGTGGCCCGCCGGCCGCGGCTCGAGCGCCATCATGCCGTGGCGATTGCGGACGACGCGCTCAAGGCGGCGATCGTCCTGACGGACCGCTTCGTGCCCGATCGCGCACGACCCGACAAGGCGATCGACGTGCTCGACGAAGCCTGTGCGCATGCGCAGGCGACCGCCCGTGTGTCTCCCGAGCTCGACAAGCTGATTCGCGACCGCAAGAAGGTCGAGGCGCTGATGCGGCGCGGCCTGACGGAAGAGGAAGGAACGGCGCCCGAGGAGCCGATGCCGGATCTCGCAACGGTGCTGCAGCGGTTTGGTGAGGAGATCGAAGAACTGCTGGGCGGGCGAAGGCGGTCAACGGCGGACGAGGCCGCGGCCGAGCCCACTCCGCCGTCGACCGCCCCCGACCGCCCTCGACCGCCCTCGCTCGAGGAGCAGCGTGAGGAGCTGGACCGAAAGCTTCGCGCCGAGCTCGAGCGCCAGGGCCTCGTGGTCACAGGGAAGGAAGTCGCGCGCGTCGTCGGCCAGGCCGTGGGGAAGGAGGCCGCGCGCCTGCGGTTCAAGAAGGAACCCGCCGTATTACGGCGCTCGCGCGATCAGGTGCATGAGTACGTCGTGCACAAGATTGACGAGGACCTCCCGCCGGCGGAGCTGAACGGCTCGCAAGCGGCCTTGCGCCTGTTCGGCCTCATTCCGCCGTCACTCGATCTCCACGCCACCATCACCGCGTTATTCACGGAGCAGATCGCCGGGTTTTACGATCCCGACTCCAGCGCCCTGTTCGTCGTGGCCGACGTACCACCGCAGCAGCTGCGCATCGTCATGGCGCACGAGCTCGTCCACGCGTTGCAGGACCAGTACGCCAATCTCGACTCCGTGATTGCGCAGCATCACCAGAACGATCGCCGGGCTGCCGCGCAAGCGGTGCTGGAAGGTCAGGCGACGCTGGTCCAGATGTCCGTGATGATGCCCGAGCAGAATCCGGACACGCTTCCGCTTGGCCTGTTCTGGAAGTCCCGAGCCCTGCTGGGCAGTCAGCAGGGACCGCAGATGCAACAGTTCAGTCAGGCCCCGCTGTGGCTACGGGAGACCATGGTGTTCCCGTACCTCGGCGGCGCCGATTTTGTGGTGTGGTTTCGCCACAAATACTTCGGGCGATCGGTGCTCGACTCGATGCCGACGTCCACCGAGCAAATCCTTCATCCGGACCGTTACGCGGCGCACGATGAACCCACGATGGTGATCTTTACGCCCGGAGCGGCGGACACCGTGCAATACGAGGACGATCTGGGCGAGTTCGAGATCCGGCTGCTGCTGCAACAGCTCCTCGAGAGCGAGTCGGAGGCCACGAACCTCGCGACGGGGTGGGATGGCGATCGGTATCAGGTGCTCGGGCCGAAGAGCGACGCGCTCGTGTGGTACAGCGTCTGGGACGATGCCGCGGCCGCCGCGCGGTTCACGGGTGGCCTGCACCGCGCCTGGGCAAAGCGACGCGCTGACGGCCGGACGGCTCGACGGTCGGAAATAACACAGCTGACGATCCAGGGTCGGCCGGTTGTCCGTCTGGTCGATGCTCCGAACGATTGGAAAGGGTGGCGCGCGATCCAGACCGTGCGTCTCAGTGGAGGAAGCGAGTAATCGTGTAGATCAACAAGCCGACGAGCCCGCCGACCAGCGTGCCATTGATTCGCACAAACTGCAGGTCGCGCCCCACCGCCAGCTCGAATCGCCGCGACGTCGCTTCCGGATCCCAACTCGCCACAGTCTGCGCGATGAGGTCGCCGATCTCGTGTCGATACTTCTCCACGACACCCGCCGTGACGTCGATCAGCAAATCGTCGATCTCGGCGAGGAGCGTGGGATTCGAAAGCAGGGCGATGCCGAATTCGCTCAGGCCGCTGTCGAGCGGGCTCGGACCGGCATTGGTCCCCCCGTCCGACCCGGTCGCATACTTGCTCACGGCCTGCCGGACGCCTTCCCACAGTTTTCGCGCCAGCTCGTCCGTCTGCGCGCCCATGAGCCACTCTTCTTTTAATGCCTCCGCGCGCGCGATCACTTCCGGCGAGTGCTGCAGCCGCTCGATAAAGTCTCGAATCGCGTCGTCGAACGCGGTGCGCAGCGGATGCGCCGGATCCATCACCATGTCGTGCAACAGCCGCTCGACCGCCTCGATGATCTTTTGATAGATCTTGTCATCGAGGACGGGGGGCACCCACCACGGCGTCTCGGCGCGCACGCGCTCGCGGATCAGGTCGCGATTGTTCCTGACCGCCTCCGCCGCGAGTCTCACCGTCGCATTGAGCAGCTCTTCCTGCCGGTTGTCGGCGAGCGCCAATGCCAGCGTCTTGCCGAGCGCGGGCGCCACGCGAAATGTGCGCACACGGTTCCGCACGACCTGGCTCACGAGATCCTGGAGCTCGTTGGGCGGGAGTCCGTCCAGCGTCTTCAGGAGGCCGCTGGCGAACTGGCGCGAGATCTGGCGGGCGTGCTCGCGGTCCGCGAGCCACTGCGCCGCCCGTTCGGCGGGGTGGACCCGACGCAGGTTCCCTGCGATCACGTCCCGCGACAGGAAGTGGTTCTGCACGAAGTTGCCAAGGATCTGGCCGATCCGCTCTTTGCGCGTGGCCACGATGGCGGTGTGCGGAATCGGCAGGCCGAGCGGATGCCGGAACAGCGCGGTCACCGCAAACCAGTCGGCCAGCCCGCCCACGAGCGAGGCCTCGGCGGTGGCTCGCACGTAGCCGAGCCAGGGGTACACCTGGTCGTACATGCTTGCGACCACGAATATCAGAAGCGCGACTCCGAGCAAGGCGGTCGCCCGCCGCTTCATGGACTCCAGGCGAGCTTGCCGCTCGGCATCGTCGGGCCGCGACCACTGGGGGGTGACCTGCTGCGCCTGCTGCGCCTGCTGCGTCTGTTGCGTCTGTTGCGTCTGTTGCGGCATAGAGGGCAAGATAAGACCCCCACTTGGTTTAAGGGTACTCGCCATTTAGCTTGCTACGCTTATGTTTACGGCCCTTTCCGAGCAGCTGACCGGTGTTCTGAACCGGCTCAGGGGTCGCGGGGTGCTCTCGGAAAGCGACGTCACCGACGCGCTGCGCGAGATTCGCCGCCACCTGCTCGAGGCGGACGTGAGTTTCGAGGTCACGCGGGGCTTCGTCGAGCGGGTGCGCGAGCGGGCCGTCGGCGCGCTGCAGGTCCAAGCCGTCAGTCCCGGCCAGCAAGTCGTCAAGCTGGTGCATGACGAAATTGCGACGCTGCTCGGCGGCACCAAGGCCGGCCTCGAATTCGCCTCCGTAGGTCCGACGGTCATTCTCCTCGTCGGGTTACAGGGATCGGGGAAGACCACCACCGCGGCCAAGCTCGCTCGGCGGCTGAAGCTCGAGCAGAAGGCGCCGGCGCTCGTGGCGGCCGACATCTACCGGCCGGCGGCGGCGGAGCAGCTGCGGCAGCTGGGCCAGCAGGTTGGAGTGCCGGTGTTTGGGGCTGCGGTAGGGACGCAGCATGCTGCGCCCGTACAAAAACTGGTGCAGGACGCGCTGCGCGAGGCGGAGTCGGCGCGGGCTCGGACCGTGATCGTTGATACCGCGGGCCGGCTACAAATCGATGCCGAGATGATGGATGAGCTGCGCGCGCTGAAGGCCGCCGTGGCGCCGAAAGAAGTGCTGCTGGTCGCGGACGGGATGACGGGCCAGGATGCCGTGAAAATCGCGCGCGGCTTCCACGAGGGTGTCGGGCTCACCGGTGTGATCCTGACGAAGCTCGATGGCGACGCCCGCGGCGGTGCCGCACTCTCGATCCATGGTGTCACCGGCGTGCCGATCAAGTACGTCGGAGTGGGCGAGAAGACCGACGCGCTCGAACCCTTCGATCCCGGCCGGATGGCGGGACGGATTCTCGGGCAGGGCGACGTGGTCGCGCTCGTCGAGAAGGCGGCGGCGACGGTCGATGCGGAAGCCGCCAAGCGGCTCGAGCAAAAAGTGCGGTCCAAGAAGGGCATGGACCTGCAGGATTTTCTGGTGGCGCTGAAGCAGATGCAGAACATGGGTCCGCTGAAGCAGGTGTTGGGGCTCTTGCCGGGGATCAACGCGAAGGCGCTGCAAGGGGTGTCGATGGACGACAAGCGCCTCAAGCATGTCGAGGCGATCGTGCTGTCGATGACGCCTGAGGAGCGTGCCGATCCCAGCGTGTTGAGCGGCTCCCGGAAGATGCGGATTGCGAAGGGATCCGGACGGTCCGTACAGGAAGTCAATCGACTGCTGGAACAGTTCCAGCAGATGCGCAAGATGAGCAAGTTCATGAAAAGGATGTAGGGAACGCTATGGCAACTCGAATTCGGCTGCGCCGGGTGGGTCGGAAGGGACAGTCCTATTTCCGGATCGTCGTCGCGGACTCCAAGTCGCCGCGCGACGGCCGCTTTGTAGTGGCGATCGGCAATTACAACCCGCGCGCCAATCCAGCGGTGATCAACGTGGACGCCCAGCAGGCGCGGGCCTGGCTCGAGAAGGGCGCGACGCCGACCGACACGGTGCGTTCGCTCCTCAAGAAGGCCGGCGTACTAGGCAAATCAGCTCCGCCTCCGACGCCCGCCGCATAGTCGGGCGGCTGCGCAAGCCGCACGGCCAGCACGGGGAGGTGGCAGTGATTCCTCTCGTGGAGAAGCCGGGGACGGTGTTCGTGCCGAAGGCGCGACTCTACGTCCTCGACGAAGATCGGAAGGTGTTGGCCGGCCCGCTGGTGGTCACCCGGCGCCGTGCCTATCATCGCGAATGGCTGCTCGGCTTCGAGGGTGTGACGTCGCGTGAAGCAGTGGAAGGCTGGCGCGACCAGCTCGTGGCCGTGGACGAGTAGCGATGCTGCGGGTCAACGTGGTGACGCTGTTTCCCGATTCGTTCACCGCGGCGCTGGGATCGAGCATTGTGGGCCGCGCCGTGGCAGCCGGACTCGTGCGCTTCCGCATCGTGCAGCTGCGTGACTACACGCACGACAAGCATCACACGGTGGATGACGCGCCGTACGGCGGCGGCGCGGGGATGGTGCTGAAAGTGGAGCCGTTGGTGGAGGCGGTGGAGGATCTGAAGGTTGTGCAGGGTCCAATCGTCCTCCTCTCGGCGCGCGGAACGCTGTTCAGGCACGATACCGCGGTCCGTTATTCGTTGGGCAGTGAGCTGACGTTGTTATGTGGTCACTACAAGGACGTCGATCAGCGAGTCGTGGACGTCCTTGGCGCGGAAGAAGTCTCGATCGGCGATTTCGTGTTGACGGGCGGAGAGCCGGCGGCGTTGTGCGTGGTGGACGCGGTGGTACGGCTGCTCCCCGGCGCGCTGGGGGATCACGAGTCGGCGTCGACCGATTCGCATTATGACGGGTTGTTGGCGCCGCCCAGCTACACGCGGCCGCCCAGCTATCGCGGGCTCGAGGTCCCGGACGTATTGTTGAGTGGCGATCACGACAGGATTGCGGCATGGCGGGCGGCTGAGGCCGAGCGCCTCACGCGCGAACGCAGACCGGATATCTGGTCGAAACACGGGGAATAGTTATGGAGAAGCTGAGAGCAGTCGAGCGCGAAGGCCTGAAGACCGATATCCCGGCGTTCGCACCCGGCGACACGGTGCGGGTCATGGTGCGCGTGCGCGAGGGTGAGAAGGAGCGCCTCCAGGCGTTCGAGGGCATCTGCATCGCCCGGCGCGGCGGCGGCATCAACGAGACGTTCACCGTCCGCAAGATTTCCGCGGGTGTCGGCGTCGAGCGGATCTTCCCGCTGCACGCACCCTTGATCGCCGAAATCGGCCTGCTGCGGAAGGGCCGGGTACGACGCGCCAAGCTGTACTTCCTGCGCCGGCTTGCCGGCAAGGCCGCACGCATCCGCGAGAAGCGCGGGATCAACGTCCCGACCGCCGGCACCGCCGAACAGGAACCGACGCAGACGTGAGACACCGCCGCCCGTCGCTGAAACGCGAGGCGGCATTGTGGTGCGAAGGGCGGAGCATCGTCGCCGGAATCGATGAAGTCGGCCGCGGTCCACTGGCTGGTCCAGTGGTCGCCGCGGCCGTCGTGTTTCCGATGGGCGCGAAGCCGATCCGCGGGCTCGACGACTCAAAGGTGCTCACGGCGCTGCAGCGCCAGAAGTTCGCCGCGAAGATCCGCGAGCGTGCCGCCGCCGTCGCGGTGGGGGCGGCCAGCGTCCACGAAATCGACCGGCTCAACATTCGCCGTGCCTCGATCCTCGCGATGGAGCGCGCGCTGCGGCGGCTCGGCATCGTCCCGGCCCACGTGCTCGTCGATGGGTTGCCGTGTCCCGAGCTCGGCTGCGAGCACGAAGCCATCGTGGACGGGGATGCGCGCTGCCACTCGATCGCCGCGGCGTCGGTCATTGCCAAGGTCGTGCGCGATTACCTCATGGATCGGCTGGCCGCGCGGCACCCCGGCTATTGCTGGGAAACGAACAAGGGCTACGCGACGCCCGAGCACCTCGACGCGATTCAGCGCCTTGGTCCCACCCGCCACCACCGTTACAGTTTCGAGCCGGTCGCTCAGATCGAGTTGTTAATGATTTCGGCTGCGACGTAACCCCTTCAAGAAGTCCGGCAGCGGGCGCGTGTTGAGGATGTCGGCCGCGGTAAGCCATGCCCGCCGGGCCACGGCGACGGCGAACCGCATGAATCCCAGCTCGCGCGTATTGTGGGCGTCGGTCGAGAGCACGAACCGTACGCCGTGCGATTTGGCCGCGGCGGCCAGCGTGTCGGGCAGATCCAAGCGCTCGCTGCCGTTGATCTCGAGCAGGCATTTCGCCTTCGCGGCGGCCTTCGCGACGACGTCGAAGTCGAGCGGGTAGGAGGGCCGGTTGGGCAGGATTCGGCCCGTCGGATGGCCGATCGCATCAACCCAGCGGTTTTCGATTGCGCCCAGCAGCCGATCGGTGAGTTGTCGCTCACTCTGCTTGAGCCCGTAGTGAATCGTCGCGACCACGTAATCGGCCTCCGCCAGCAAGTCGTCCGGAAGGTCGAGCTTGCCGCTCTCCAGAATATCCATTTCGACGCTCTTGAGGACGCGCAAGCCGCGCATCCCCTTGTTGATCCGATCGATCTCCTTCCATTGGGCACGAATCTCCGCGGGACTCTGGCCGGCCATTGAGGTACGCGGGGAATGGTCGGTGATCGCGATGTACGCGTGGCCGAAGGCGCGCGCCGCGTCGATCATCTCCGTCAACGTGGCTTTGCCGTCGCTCGCGTCCGTGTGCATCTGCAGGTCGCCGCGGATCTCCTCGAGGGTCACGAGCTTCGGGAGCGTGTGCTCCTTCGCGAGCGCGATCTCGCCGCGGTTTTCCCGCATCTCCGGCGGAATCCAGTCGAGGCCGAGCGCGGCGTAGACCTCGTGTTCCGTCCGGCCCGAGATACACTTCGATCCCCGAAACACTCCGTACTCGTTGAGCTTGAGCTGCTTGGCCTGGGCGATCTTACGCAGCTCGATGTTGTGCGCCTGCGAGCCGGTGAAGTACTGCATGGCGGCACCGAACGCCGCGGGCTCCACGACGCGCAGGTCCACCTGCAACCCGCTGGAGAGCAGCACCGTCGACCGCGTCTCTCCCTGCGACGCGACGTGGGTGACTTCGCCGAATTTTCCAAATCGCGCGATGACGTCGGCCGGATTCCGGCAGCTGACCACGATGTCGAGGTCCCCGATGGTCTCCTTGCGCCGCCGAAAGCTGCCGGCCACGTCGATCTCGTCGATGCCGCCCCCCCCGCCAGCCTTGAGGTACTCCACGATGGCCCGGGCATACTGCTCGGCTTCGTGCAGCACCATGCGCTTCTGCGCCGTCGTTGCGGTGTCGGAGACGCCCTCGCGAATCTTCTCGAGGAGCTTGGGGCCGAACCCGGGAAGCTTCGCGATCCTTCCCTTTTCCAGCGCGTTCTTGAGATCGGCGACGCTGTTCACTTTCAATTGCTCGTGCAACAGCTTGACGCGCTTGGGGCCGAGGCCGGCAATGCGCAGCAGCTCGAGCAAGCCGGGTGGCAGCGTCGCCACGAGCTGCTGGCGCTGCGGCAGAGTGCCCGTCGCGACCAACGCCGTGATCTCTTTCGCGATGCCGCCGCCGATGCCCGGCAGGTCGGTCAGGTCGAACTCCCCTCCCGACACGAGCTCTGCGATGGGATCGGGGTGATCCGCGACCGTGCGCGCCGCGTTGCGGTAGGCTCGCACCTTGAACGGATTGCCCGCAGAGATCTCGAGTAGATCGGCGACGTCAGTGAGGAGGCGGGCGATTTCGGCGTTTTGCATCGCCTGAAAACTACGTCTTGCGGACGTCCTCCATGGGTGATACGCTAGCCGTCCCGAAACATCCTTCCCATCCCGTCGGAGGCCGAAGCATGGTGCGCAAGCTCCTCGGGCCGGCCGTATTGGCTCTCGTATTCCCCGTCATCCTGGCCGCACAATCGCAGGCGACCACAGGCGTCATCCGCGGCACCGTCACCGACCCGTCGAGCGTCGTGCTGCGCGAGACGCAGACCGGGTTCCAACGCCAAGTCGCCACCAATGAGCGCGGCATTTTCGTCGCGCCCCTCATGCCGCTGGGCACATACGACGTCACTGCCCGCGCCGTGGGCTTCAGCGAGACGCGGCGCACCGGCGTCCGGCTGGGTGTCGGTGAGACGGTGAACCTGACCCTGCCGCTCGCGGCGGTGCAGCTGCAGGCGGTGGTCGTCGAGGCCAGGCAACCGGTCGTGGACGCCACGCGGGTGGAAAACTCGACGAGCTTGCCGGACGCCGCGGTCTCGCGTTTGCCGAACAACGGCCGCAACTACCTGAACCTGACGCTGCTGACGCCGAACGTGGCAATCGTTCAGGGCCCGGACGGCGACGAGCTGTCGATCAGCGGTCAGAAGGGGATTCACAACAACGTGTCAGTGGACGGTGCCGACTTCAACAATCCGTTCTTCGGCGAGCAGCGCGGCGGCCAGCGTCCGCCCTTCACGTTCAACCTCGATGCCGTGCAGGAGATCGTGGTGACCGCCTCGGGCGCCAATGCCGAGTTCGGGCGTTCCTCGGGCGGCTTCGTGAACGTGGTGACCAAATCGGGGACCAACCAGCTGCATGGCTCGCTGCATTATTATGGAAAGGACGGCGCGCTGTCGGGTCAGCCGCACCATGCCGGCGTCACACTCCCGGCGCCTGATTTTACCCAGCACCAGTTCGGATTCACGCTCGGCGGGCCGATCAAGCGTGATCGCGCATTCTTCTTTTTGGCCTATGATCAGCAGATCTACGACGAGACCAAGCAGACCAACCCTAACCGGCTCGATCCGCTGCTGCGCGCCTGGATGGATACTGCGTACGGCGGGGCGATGCGGAACGACTATGGCGCTATCGCGCGCACCAACAATGCGCGCGTGCTGCTCGCGAAATTCGATTTCAACCTCTCCGACCACCACCATGCGTCGCTGAAGTACAACTACACATGGTCGGAGCAGGCAAACGGCACATTCGACGTGGACAGCTGGGCGCGCAGCGCGAACGGGCTGGAGCAGGATCACTCCAACGCCGTGAACGGCAGCCTGGTGTCGTACCTCACGCCGAACATGGCGAACGAATTCCGATTCCAGTATTCGCGCGAGGATCGCCCCCGCCCGTATGATGGGCCACGAAGTGCGGCACTTGGGGCCAATCGGGTGGATGCCGGCAATCGGCCCTTCCCCGACATCGCGGTCGCCCCGAACTTCCGGTTCGGCATGCCGTTCTTTCTGCCGGTCGACTACTACGACACGCGCGTGCAGCTGCTCGATAACATCTCGTTCGCCAAGGGCGATCACTTTTTCAAGCTCGGCTTCGAGTACAACAAGGTGCACTCAATTCAGACGTTCGTCGGGTTCGGAAACTCCCGCTACATCTTCAGTTCAGTCAACGGCTTCCTGAACTTCGTCGCCGATCCCAATTACGTGGAGTGCTCCGTGGGCCCGCCGAACAACACCGGGGCATGCCCGGCAGGCGTACAGACGGGGCCCGTGCTGTTGTACCTCCAACAAGCTGGCGTCGGCCGATCGCTGCGCGAGTCGGGCACCCAGGACATCCCGCAAACCGACCTGGCCTTTTACCTCCAGGATTCGTGGAAGCCAAACGCCAAGTGGACGTTCAACTACGGGCTGCGGTGGGAATCGGAAATTCAGGCGGACCCGATTACGCCCCCGTCGCAAGTGTTCTACGCGCCGTTCATCGGACAGACGGTAACCAATACGACGGGCACCTACACGTTCCCGTCCGACGGGACCATCCCATCGGACAAGAAGATGTTGCAGCCGCGCTTCGGGTTTGCCTATGACCCGGGCGGCGACGGGCGGCGCGTCGTACGCGGCAGCGCGGGCTTGTACTACGCGCGGATTCCCGGCCTCAACCTAGCCTCGAGCCGCAGCACCAATGGTTCGATCGGGATGACGTATTTCCGCGGCGTGCCGTTCCCGGGAGCCTACTTCGGACCGGTGCCTGGATTCAACGCCCAACTTCCGGACAACGTTGCGCAGAGCGCCGTATTCTTCCCGGACGTCTTTGTCTTCGACAAAAAGGCGCCGACCTCGGCGCCTCGATCAGCTACACGCATTCCCGGTCCGACCACCTGACACGGTTCATCAACCGCAACGACGGCCACTTCGGCAGCCCATGGGGCAGCGGGCTTCCGGGCGGGAACGGCATCTTCACGCTGACGACCGTGGAGTCGAGCGCTAAGTCACGCTACAACGGCATTACGATCGGCCTGAAGCGCGTCCTCGATCCGAATTTCCAGTTCCAGGTGAACTACACCCTGTCCTTCGACAAGTCGGATGACGATAACGAGCGTGATCCGTTCACATTCCGGTACGCGCGGGCCGACAGCCTGGCGCCCGAGTACAATTGGAGCGATCGCGATCAGCGCCATCGGTTCAACGGCTGGATGGTAGCCCATATCGGCGGCGGTCTGTTCCTGAACAGCCGCCTCAGCATCTACTCGGCACAACCCACGTCGGAGAAGTGCGGTGCCAACAACCAGCCCTCGGGGCAGCGCGCCGTCACCCCACAGGATCGGATTTGCCTTACGGGCGCAGGGAATCCGACGGGGGTCATTCTCAAACGCAACACCTTACGGAAGGACAACAGCTATTTCTCGTGGGACCTGGGCCTGACCTGGCCGTTCAACGTCGGCAAAGGTCGCGTCGAGCTGGTCGCGCAGATGTTCAATGTGCTTGGCTCAGAAAACTTCCGCGATCCAGCGCAGGCGCTGCTCTTCAACTTCGACGGCACGCTCCGGAGCGGCTACGGCGATCCGCAGCAGACGCAGATCGGGGTCCACTGGGTCTTCTAGAACTCAGGGTGGTAACGGCCTACCGCCCTTTGCTGTTTTCCAGGAGCACGATGCCGGAGAATCGCTTGAACTGCGCGCGCCGCTTTTTTGACGCGAGCAGTCCCAGCAGTCTCCACAGCCACGACATCTTCGGTGCGCGCCGCAGCCGCAGCGCTTCATCGAGAATCGGGTGGTATTCCGCCTCGCCCCATCCCGCCGGAGCGAAGAACGCCGTTCCCTCCACGGGGAAAAAGAGCATCGGTGCGTTTCCTGAGCGCAGCTGTTTCCCCCACGTGCGACTGAGGAACTGCTGGAGCGCCGGTGAACCCAGGTCGATCATCCACCAGCGAAACGCCGGCTGCGCTGAAAGGTCTTTGGCGAGTGAGGTCACGTCGTCGGGCTTCAGGTAGACGAGCAGCCCCTCCGCGATCACCAGCGCGCGCTTCGCCTGCGCGCCGACCCTTTGGAAGAGCGACCGCCGTACCGCCCGATCGGTGAGATCGGCGCGCACGAACTCGACCCCGCAGCGCGGCCGCTCGCCCGCGAGCGCCGTCTCCTTGTACGAAAGGATGCCTTCGAGGTCGACGTCGATCCAGCGGAGCTCGCGCGGGAGGTCGAGACGGTACGCGCGCGCATCGAGACCGGCCGCCAGGTTGAGGACCGTGTCCACGCCCTGCTGCGTGATCAGTCGCATGACGATTTCGTCCATCACCGCCGTCCGCACGATCATCGGCCAGGCCCACTTCCGACCTTGAGGCATTGAGGCCAGAATCTCCTCGCCTGCGGGCCCCGCCAATCGGCGTGCGTACGGATCGCGGAACAGTGCATCGGGGCGCTCGCTCTCCATGGCTCGATACATCGCGACCCAACGGGCGGTATCGGAAACGCTGGTGATGGGATTGGGAGAGCTCATGACGGGGCAAAACCTAACGCGCGCGACTATCTTTCGCCCACGCGAGGCGGTAGCTCAGTTGGTAGAGCAACGGACTTTTAATCCGTAGGTCCTGGGTTCGATCCCCAGCCGCCTCACTGCATCTTCACCCCCCCGTTGTCACAGGCGACTAGAGGAGCCAGATTCCGGCAATGCCCTCCATGGTGTGGATCGATGGGACGTGGCACGACCGCGGCAGCGCGGTCGTTTCTGTATGGGACCACGGCCTGCTGTATGGCGACGGCGTGTTTGAGGGCATCCGGGCCTACGGCGGCCGCGTCTTCCGGTTGGATGCCCACCTCGATCGCCTGTACGCGTCGGCAAAAGCGATTTGGCTCGAAATCCCCATGGCGAAGGACGCCATGGGACGCATGGTCGAAGAGGGCGTCGCGAAGAGCGGGATCAAGGACAACTACATCCGCCTGGTCGTCACGCGCGGTGTCGGCGACCTCGGTCTCGATCCCCGGAAATGCCCGAAGCCGACCGTCTTCTGCATCTTCGACACAATCAAGCTGTGGCCGCAGGACCGGTACGAGAAGGGGCTGGTCGCCCTGACCGCCGCCACCCCGATTCTCCATCGCGAATCGCTGTCGCCCCGGGTGAAGTCGCTCAATTACCTCTCGCACATTCTCGCGAAGGTCGAAGGCATCGCGGCGAACGTCGACGAGGTGATCATGCTCGATTCCGCCGGCTACGTCGCCGAAGCGAGCGGCATGAATCTCTTTGCCGTGTCCAACAGCACACTCCGCACGCCCCCGCCGTACACAGGTATTCTCCGTGGCGTCACGCGCGACACGGTGATCGAGCTCGGTCGCGAGGCGGGATACGCCATCGAAGAGCTGCCGATGAACCGGTACGACCTGTACACCGCCGACGAGGTGTTCCTGACCGGAACCGCCGCCGAGGTCGTGGGGATTTCAAAACTCGACGGCCGGGCGATCGGGAAGGGTGTTTCCGGCCCCGTCACGCGTGACCTGGCGACCCGCTTCCGTGCCTACGTGACTCGGGACGACTGACCTCCCACCGCAGTTCGCTGGAGCGCTAATCCATTGACCGGTCAGGAGCTAACCCCCATATTGGGGCCCCTTTGCGCTTCGTTCCGGGGTCGAGGTGAGCCATGTCATGGCGAGTAATTGCGCACGGGGACCAGGTTTGGCATGTGGATGCGGTCGCCGAGCGGCACGCGAATACGTCCGCTTGGCAGTTGGTGTTGTCGTTTCGCGCCGCGACTGAGTCGCTCCCGGGTCGGCGCCGGTCGTTCTGGACGCCGTATCCGTTGGAGGCCACCTCGAAGTCGTCACTGTTCATCCAGGCTGAGCGGATCCCCGACGCAGCGCTCTCGCAGCTGCTCGCGGAGCGTCTCTCATGAGCACCGCGAACCTGCAGGATCTCCGGCGCGTCGTCGGAGCAGTGACGCGGCTGCGTGGTGAGACGGTCAAACATGTCACGGTGCGCTCCGATGTGCGGCACGTGAAAGTGGAGTTCGACAGCGGGCTGATTCTCGTCATCTCGGCCGAGCAGGACGCGCAGGGCCGTCCCCGCCTCGAGGTCGATGTGGTCGAAGCGAATCAGGACCCCGGCGTCAAGCAGCAGATCGAAGTTCGGTTCGAGTGAGGGTGGTGCGTGCCCGACGAGCGCCTGCGATTTCAGGAGTTCGGGTTTCAGCGGCTGGCCAACGGCCGCTGCCGGGCCAAGGTGGTGCTGACGTGGTCTGATGGTCGGCGCTTCGAGGGATCATCGGACGGCGTTTCGTCACCAACCGGCGAGCTGCGCTGTTGCGCGGTTGCGGCCGTGAACGCATTGGAGCAGGCCGTCCAACCGCGACTCACGTTCGAGTTGCTGGGCGTGAAAGCGGTGCGCGCGTTCGACGCGACGGTGGTGATCGTCTCGCTGTCGGCGCGTGCGGAGGAAGCGACGCGGCTCGTGGGATCGTGTTTGACGGAAGTCGATCCGCCCCGCGGCGCGGCACTTGCAGTGTTGAATGCGACAAACCGTCTACTGGGGAATTTTCTGGCGACACGATGAAACGACTGACGGCAATGTGGTTCTCGATGTTGAGTGCAGCGGCGCTCGCCGCCTGCGCCGGCGCCCATATTCCGCCTGCTCCCGTGACGTCGTTGCCCATCTCCGAGGTGACGACTCGCGACAGCTCGGCCGTTCAGCTCGGTACGGCACTCGCAACGGTCGAGCAGGACTCCGCCGCTGATCAGTCGGCCCTGGACAGTCTGCACGAACGCCATCCCGACTCCCTCTCCACGCCCCGCACCAACGTGGCGGTGCGCGGCGAGGACGTGCGTCGGGAAGCGGAAGATCTCTTCGGCCGGGACGCGACGGCGACGTTCGACATCGACGTCTCGAACTTCGCCGGCAATCGCCGGGTGCTCGAATATCTGGAATTCTTCCAGCTCGACGCGCGCGACCGATTTGAGATCTGGCTATCGCGCCTGGGGCGCTATGAGGGGATGATCCGGGAGCGGCTGCGGGCGCGCGGCCTGCCCGAGGATCTCGTCTATCTCACGCTGATCGAAAGCGGGCTATCGAACACGGCGGTGAGCCGCGCCCGGGCGGTCGGGATGTGGCAATTCATGGCGTCCACCGGCCGGGGCTATGGTCTCCAGATCGATCCCTGGGTGGACGAGCGGCGGGATCCCTTCAAGGCGACGGACGCCGCGGTGAATCACCTTCAGGACCTGGTGCAGCGCCTGGGCAGCGTCTATCTGGCGGCCGCCGCCTACAACGCGGGCGCCGGCCGCATCGAGCGCGAGATCCGGCGGCTGCCGGGCGAGCCCGACACCGTGGATGATCAGACTTTCTTCCAGATCGCCGACCGGCGCAATCTGCGTCGGGAAACACGCGACTACGTGCCCAAGTTGATCGCTGCCGCGTTGATCGCCAAGCAGCCCAGCCGCTACGGCTTCACCGACATCCAGCGCCTGCCGCCGCTCGCCTTCGACGAAGTCTCCGTTCCGGATGCGACGGGGCTCGACGTGCTGGCGCGGCTGGCCGATACGTCGGTGGCGGCGCTCCTTGAGCTCAACCCGCAGTATGTGCGCGGGATCACGCCGCCCCAGCGCGCCGTCGTCGTGCGCGTGCCGGGGGGCAGGGGTGCCCGGGTGGCGGAGCGGTACGCCGATCTGCCGGTCAACGAGCGCGTGACGTTCGTGGACCACTACGTCTCCACGGGTCAGACCCTCTCAGGCATCGCGGAGCGCTACAAGGTGACCGTCACCATGCTGCAGGCGGCGAATCCCCATCTGCGCGCGCACGCGCTGCGTGTGGGCCAGCGGATCATCGTGCCGATGAGCGGGCGCGTGGTACCGCGGGGCGCGTGGAGCAATCCCCCGGAGCCCCGGATCCGTCGCATGTCGAGCCGGTATCGCACCGTGAGCAGCCTGCCCTCCGATGGCACGCGCCACCGTGTGGCCCGCGGCGAGACCGCGAGCGGCATCGCACGCCAGCACGGGATCGGGCTGGCGGCGCTGCTGGAAGCCAATGATCTGACGCTACGGAGCGTGATCCGGCCCGGTGATGTGCTTCTGATTCCGAGCCGGTGACCTGCCCGGCACCCGAGGTTAGTGGTGCCGGAATCCCTTCATAACTTCTGCTTCATAGCCGTTCGCGGGGTCGCGACCGGCGCCCAGCAACTGCTCGACCTTGGCGGGGCCGCGGTTGTAGGCGAGTAGCGCCAGCGACATCTTGGCCGGATAGCGGTCCAGCAGGTCCCGCAGGTAGCGGAAACCGATCCGTAGGTTCGTATCCCGGTCATAGAGCTGCTGCGTCGTCAGGCCCGGCTCGTACAGCCGCGCCGTGCTGGGCAGCACCTGCGTGAGCCCGACCGCCCCGACGTGACTCGTGGCCCGCGGGTTGAACCCCGACTCGACCTTCACCAGACGGAACGCCAGGCCGGGATCGATCCCCTCGCTGAGCGCGACGTCGTAGACCGCCGTTGCCATGTCGGCCGGCAGCCGGTAGTGCGTCGAATACTGCATGATGGCATCGACGCGGTCGAGCTGAAGCCGGGCGACTTCGAGCTCGCCCTGCTTCGCGTCCAGTTGCTGACGGAGCGACCGCAGTTCACCGAGGAGCTCGGTGCCCGACGCGGGCGCGCGCTCAGTATCGGTCGTGGTGCCGCCGGCCCACCCGCCCACCGTACTGATGAGCAGAGCGGCCAGCACGATAATTCCGCCGCGCAAAATCAAACGTTGAGTTTTCGTCTGCATAATCCTCCCTGTTAATCGACTTCCTGCGAGTCAAGCATGCAGCACTTGCGTCAAGCATCCGTCAATCATCGCGTGGAGCCTTTTGCTTCTCCACGAGCTGCACATCCCCGATCACCATGCCGCTATCGACGGCCTTGACCATGTCGTAGACGGTCAACAGTGCCACGGCAACCGCTGTTAACGCTTCCATCTCCACACCGGTTCGGCCAACCGTCCGCACCTTCGCCCTGACCTCCACGCCGGGCAGCGCCTCAGTCAGACTGGCGTCTACCTCTACATGGTCCAGGCCGAGCGGGTGGCAGAGCGGGATCAGCTCCGCCGTCCGTTTCGCCGCCAGCGTTCCAGCGACCTCGCTCACCGCGAGCACGTCGCCCTTGGCGATGGCCTGCTCGGCCACCCGCCGGAACGCATCCGGCGACATCCGAATCGTCCCCGTCGCGATCGCCGACCGATCCATCATCGGCTTGTCGCCGACATCCACCATCCGGGCGCGGCCGGCGTGGTCCAGATGCGACAGCTTCATGACCCCCTCATCGCCTGCAGGTCCTCGGCCAATACGGCAGCGAGAAGCTGCGGGTTCACGTTGCCCTGCGCGAGATCGCGTGCGTCCAGCACCAGGGCGATAGCCTCGACCAGCTTGTCCGTATCGCCACCGCGCTTCGCTTCACTCCGCAACCTCGTCGCCAACGCGTCGAGCATATCGGTGAAGCCCCCGCGCGCTTGAAACGGTACCTGCCCAAGCGCGAACAACCATGGAGCTTCCAGAAACCGGCCTACCTGCTCTGCCACCTGTCCGGAACGGGATGATCCTGTTGCAAAGAGCTTGCCAATGCACCCTTCAGCTGCAGCAACTCGTTGTGCCAGTTCAACTTGACTGCCAAGGCCGAGCGTTTGCTGCGCGAAAGCTGTCACGTCACTGTCGGCGATTCGCGCCACACGAACCAGCACAACACGCGACATAACCGTTGGAAGCAGGGCGTTGGGATCCGCGGCAGTGACAATGATCACACTATCCGCCGGCGGCTCCTCGAGCGCCTTCAGCAGCGCGTTGGCTGCGACTTCCGTCCCCAGCTGGGGGATCAGCCGTTCCGCATCCCCGACAATGAACACTTTCCGCTTTCCCATCGCCGGCGTCAGCGCGAGCCGCTTGAGCAACAGACGGACCGACGCCACCGGATGACTCGCAAGTCCGGCCGGCGGACCGTACAATGGCTGCTGGCGGCGCGCGGCCATTTCCTCGGCCAACGCATCGGCCACGAGCTCAACCTGCTTCTCGGCGTCTCCCGTCGCCGTTCCGCCTCGTTTGCTCAGCTCTACCGGCACAAACCAGTGCACGTCGGGGTGTTGCAGCGAAACCACAAGTCGGCACGAGCGGCATTGGCCGCATGGTTCCTGGCCTGGTGCTTCGCAATGGATCAGTTGGGCAAGCCACAGCGCGAGACGCTGCTTTCCTACGCCACGAGGACCGGCAAGCAGAAGGGCTTGCGGCAGCTTTCCAGAGGCGCGGGCGCCCGCCAGTTTGGTCTTAACCCTTTCGTGCCCGATGAGGGGCGGCAAAGGCATGCGCGGAATCTAGCTGAGGGGTCAGTGCGCGGCGCCACTCTCTGGCGTAAGTCATTGTGCGACAAGCTAGTACACTTACGATCTCGGCCTTGCGCATACCTAACTACGTTACGCTGATTGGATTAAGCAGTTAAGTGAGCGCACACTCGCCAGATAATATCGATATTATCGATTTTTTTCGGTGTTTCTTTGGGTGTCTGGGTCTGTCTCTCGCAGGACGCCACGCACCTTTCGCAGCAGCGCAGTCGGGCGAAATGGTTTCTCGAGATATGCAAGACCTGGTTCCAGCATCCCGTGCCGGACGACGGCGTCATCCGTGTACCCCGACATGAAGAGCACCCGCACATTCGGTCGTCGTGCATTCAGCTGGGCGGCGAGCTCGCGTCCGCTCATTCCCGGCATGATGACGTCGGTCAACAACAGATCGATGTGCCGGCCGCCCGCCGCGCCGTCGACCAGGGCCAGGGCGGCCGCTCCGTCGGGGGCTTCCAGTACGGTATACCCGTTCCGCTCGAGAAGCTGGCGTGTGACCGCTCGGACTGGTGCCTCGTCCTCGACCACCAGGATCGTCTCGCTGCCGCGCAGCGTTTCGGGCGCCGCGTCTCTGGGGTGCTCGATGGGGTCCGCCGGTGCGTCGACCCGGGGAAGGTACACACGCATCGTGGTGCCCCGGCCCGGCTCCGAGTAGGGCCAGATGTGTCCGCCCGTCTGTTGGACGATGCCGTATACCGTGGCCAGGCCCAGCCCGGTCCCTTTGCCGCGGACCTTGGTGGAGAAGAACGGCTCGAAGATCCGTGCCTTCGTTTCTTGATCCATGCCGACCCCGGTGTCGGTCACGGCGAGCATGACGTAGCGACCGGGTTTCACGGCGGGGTGTTCGGCGGTGTACGCCTCGTCGAGCTCGACGTTGCGCGTCTCGATCGTGAGCCGGCCTCCGTCCGACATCGCATCGCGCGCATTCACAGCGAGATTGACGATCACCTGCTCCAGTTGGCCGGGATCGGCGCGCACGTTGCCGAGGTGCGGGTGGAGCACGGTCGCGAACAGGATGTCCTCGCCGATCAGCCGCCGCAGCATTTTTTCGATGTCCGGGACGAGGGCGTTGAGGTTGATGATCTTCGGTTGGAGCACCTGCCGGCGGCTGAACGCGAGCAGCTGCTGAGTGAGCGCGGCGGCGCGTTGCGTCGCCTGGTGAATCTCTTCGACGTCGTGGCGCCGGCTATCGTCGGGCGGGAGATCGGCGAGCAGGAGATCGCTGTAACCGCCGATTGCGGTGAGAATGTTGTTGAAGTCGTGCGCCACGCCGCCCGCCAGCCGCCCGATCGCTTCCATCTTCTGTGACATCATGACCTGTTCTTCCAGGATGCGGCGGTCGGTGACATCACGATAGTTGTTGACGATCGCGCCGACGCTCGGGTCATCGATCAGGTTGGTGAATACGCCCTCGAGGTAGCGCCAGCTGCCATTCTTGTGGCGCACGCGCGCTGCCACCTGCACCGGGGCGCGTGGCGCTGCCATGGCGTCCTGGAGGCGCACCAGCACCCCCGCGCGGTCATCGGGATGGATCAGCTCCATCGCATTGCGGCCGACAAACTCGGTCAGGTCGTAGCCGAGGAGCCGGGTGGTGGCGGGACTGCCGTAGAGGATGGTCCCGTCTCCGGCGAACAGAGCGACGGCGTCCCAACTCTCTTCCACGAGCGCACGAAACCGGCGCTCGCTGATTCGCAGGGCCGACTCGGCGACCTGTTTGTCGGCCTGGCTCTGAGCATAGGCGAGGGCGCCGTCGATTGCCGGACCAAGCCGGATCAGGTTCGTCTTGAGGACGTAATCGGCGGCACCGGCCTTGATGCACTCCGCAGCGGTCTCCTCATCCAGGCTTCCGGTCACGATGATCAGGGGAATGGCGGGCGCCTCGGCCTTGAGAATCTCGAGCGCCGGCATCCCGCCAAACCCCGGCACCGTATAGTCGGCGAGCACGATATCCGGCCGGAACTCCCCCAAGGCGCGACGAAAGGCGTCGGCCTTGTCGACGCGTCGCGTCTCGCAATTGAGTTCTGCACGGCGGAGCTCGCGTATAGCGAGCTCCGCGTCCTCCGTGCGGTCCTCGACCACCAGAACGCGCAGAGCTTTGGAGGGGGCCACCGGCTATTGCGGAGGGTGATTCAGCAGGAGCCAGTAGAGCCCGACGTCGGAGACGGCACGGGCAAAGGCCTCGAAGTCCACGGGTTTGACGATATAGCTGTTGGCGCCCAGGGCGTAGGCGCGCTCGATGTCCGGTTCCTCGCGGGATGACGTCAGGACCACGATGGGAATGGCTTTCGTACGGGCGTCGCCCTTGAGGCGGCGCAGCACCTCGAGGCCGTCCACCTTCGGCAGTTTGAGATCGAGCAGCACCACCTTGGGAACCGGGCCGGCGCCGTTCGAGAAGAAGTCCACGGCTTCGGCACCGTCGCGGCACACGTGTACCTGATTCGCCAGATTGCGCTGCTTGAGTGCCCGCAGCGTGAGCTCGGCATCGTTGGCGTTGTCCTCGACGAGCAGAATGTCGACTCCGTGTGGTGGCATCAGGGCTCCTCGCCTGGCAGGGTGAAGTAGAACGTGGCCCCCTGATTTACGGCGCCCTCCGCCCACACGCGGCCGCCGTGCCGCTGCACGATGCGTTTGACGATCGCGAGGCCGACGCCCGTGCCGTCGAACTCCTCGGCGCTGTGCAATCGCTGGAAGACGCCGAACAGCTTGTCCGCGTAGCGGGCGTCAAATCCCGCACCATTGTCTTTGACATGGTACACGGTCTGGTCGCCATTCGGCTTCGAGCCAACCTCGATGCGCGCGCTCGGGCGACCGCGCGTGAACTTCGCGGCGTTCAGCAGCAGGTTGCTCATCACCTGGCGCAGCAGGCCGCGATCGCCGCGCGCCGGCGGCAAGGGCTCGATCCGAATCTCCAGCGATCCGTTCCGGTTCGACTCAACGCGTTGAACTTCGTCAGCGACGAGCTGCGTCAACTCCTTCATGTCCACCGGCCCGGTCGTGAGGTCGGTGCGGCCGAGGCGGGAAAAGGCGAGCAGATCGTCGATCAGCCGTCCCATGCGACGCGTGTTCTGATCGATCACTCCCAGCAGCCGTTGAGCCTCGGGATCGAGTTTGGCGTGGTGATCCTCGAGCAGGATCCGCGCGAAACCGTGAATGGCGCGGAGTGGCGCCCGCAGATCGTGCGAGACCGAATAGGAAAAAGACTCGAGCTCGGCATTGGTGCCTTCGAGGGCTTTGGTACGCTGCGCGACCTGCGCTTCGAGGTCGTGATGCGAGCGCGATACCTGCTCCGCCATGGTGTTGAACGACTGCGCCAGCCGGCCCAGCTCGTCGTCGCGGCCGGCGGGTACGCGCTGCGTAAGATCGCCTGCCGCAATGGCTTCCGCGGCGCGAGTAACGCCGACAAGGGGAGCGGTCAGACGGCGGCTGCCCCACCACGCTGCGAGGGTACCGATGATGACGATGAGCGCGGCGATCGGCGCCATCGTGAGCAGATAGCTACGAGCCGGGGCGATGACCAGGCGACTCGGCATCTCCGCGACCACCATCCACGGGGTGCCCGGCACCAGTGCGGCGGCGGCCCGTTTCATTTCACCGCCGCGTTCGTAGCGACTGGGGATGGGACTCGTGAGGACGCGCTGCGGCGGCGCGGGAACGATGGTCCCGAAATCGGTCCAAGGATCGCCGCTCGCATTGCCGACAAAGAGCGAGATGTCGCCCCCGGCGAGACCGGTCAGGTTTTTGGGAGTCTGCTTATTGAATACGACCCGGGCCACTTGCTGCACGATTCCACCGGAGCGCTCCGCGTCGCCGGCGGCGGCGGCGACAGCGAGGAAGAGCGTCGTGTCGTGGCGCATGAGTGGGCCGTAGCGTGCAGAGTCTCTGCCCGGTGAGACGAGCACACTGTCGACGATCATGAAGCGGCCGGTACGGAGCAGCAGCTTGCCGCCGAAGTCGCGCAGTTCGAGACCGCCGTTCGTCGCCGTGTCGCTCGTCAGCTGCCGCATGGCGGCCAGCGCCGGCTCGCGGCCGATACGCCCTCCCGACCGTAGGAACGCGACGATAGCGGGGTTCTTCGCAAGCGCCGTGATGCGCGCGCGACCCTGCGGGATCTGAAACAGATCCGCGAGCACCTTCGTGGCCAGGGGCAACCGCTGGTCGGCGAGCTTGCGCGACGCCTGGCGGACATCGCCGTAGCCGATCGTGAGCTGCACGATGGCCACCGCCAGCAACAGCGCGGTCACGAACAGCGGGAACGTGCGCTGGATCGAACGCATCATCGTGCCTCCAAGACCTCGCGGACCCTGCGGGTGACCGCTTCGGTCGTGAAGGGTTTGGCGAGATACGCGACGCCCGGCTCCAGCATGCCGTGGCTGGCGATCGCGCCGTCGGGATAACCGGACATGTAGAGGACACGCAATCCGGGACGCGCCGCGCGGATCGTCTCCGCGAGCTTGCGCCCGTTGGTGTCCGGCATGATGACATCGGTCAGCAGCAGGTCGATGTGTCCCTTATGACGCCGCGCGATGTCCAGCGCGGTGCTGCCACGATCGGCCTCCAGCACGGTGTAGCCCTGGCTCGCCAGCGCGCGATGCGTCAACCGGCGCAGCTGCTCGTCGTCCTCCACGACCAGCACCGTCCCGCCTCCGCGCCGCACGGCTTCGGCCGGCGCGACTTTGCCGATGTCCTCGGGCAGTGCCGCGATCGCCGGGAGATAGATCTTGAACGTCGTTCCTTTGCCGGGCTCGCTGTACAGCCAGATGTTGCCGCCGGTCTGTTTCACGATGCCGTACACGGTCGAGAGGCCCAGACCCGTTCCACGTCCGGCCGGCTTGGTGGTGAAAAAGGGCTCGAAGATCCGCGACTTCGTCTTTTCATCCATCCCGCAGCCCGTATCGCTGACGGCGAGCATGACGTATTCGCCGGGGATCACTGAGACGTGCTGCGCCGCGTACGCGTCGTCGAGCGTCGCGTTGCTTGTCTCGATCGTCACGGTGCCGCCGTCGGGCATCGCGTCGCGCGCGTTGATCGCGAGATTCATGATGACCTGTTCGATCTGGTTCGGATCGGCGCGTGCGGCTGCGAGGTTGTTCGCCAGGTCGGTCTTGAGCTCGATGTTTTCAGAGATCAGCGACCGCAGCATCTTATCGAGGTTCAAGACCACGCTGTTCAGGTCGATGATGCGCGGCTCGAGGACCTGTTTGCGCGAGAAGGCAAGCAGCTGGCGGGTGAGGGCGGCGGCGCGCCGTGCCGCCTTGCGAATCTCTTCGAGATCCTCGAGCTGCCGCACGTTGCCGTCCAGCTCCGCCGCCAGGAGGTCCGTGTAGCCGACGATCGCGGTCAGGATGTTGTTGAAGTCGTGGGCGACGCCACCCGCGAGCTGGCCCACCGCTTCCATCTTCTGTGACTGCAGCAGCTGTTCTTCCAGTCGTTTGCGTTCGGTAATCTCTGTCGCGACGCCTAGGAGCGTGGCCGTCCCCTCTGCGGGTGAGCTCAACGGCACCTTGATCGTTTGAAACCAGCGCGTCTCGCCCGCAAGGTTCGTCACCGGCTCTTCGGCAATGAGCTTGGATTGACCCGACGACATCACGTCGCGGTCATCGCGGAGGAAATGCGCGACTTCCTCCATGTTGCGATTGAAATCGGCGTCGGTCTTGCCGACGAGCGCATCCACGGTGGTCCCATAGACCTGCGCCGTCGCCTGATTGACGAGCACGAACCGGCCGTTCCAGTCCTTCACGAAAATCAGGCTGGGGTTCGCGTCGATGATCTGGCGCAGCAGGCGTTCCTGGCTTTGCAGCGCGTCCCGCTGGCGGGCGCGCTGCAACGCTTCGAGCAGGGCAGGGCCGAGTCGGACGAGGCGGTCCTTCAGGATGTAATCCGCCGCGCCGCCCTTCAGGTACCGAACCGCGGTCTCCTCATCGAGCGATCCGGTCACGAGAATGAACGGCACGTCCGGGCGCGCACGCTGCGCGAGCTCGAGCGCTTCCCAGCCGCTGAAGCCAGGGATGTTGTGATCGCAGAGAATGACGTCCGGCGCAAAACCTTCCAACGCCGCGTCGAATGCAGGCTTCGTTCGGACGTGCTGGACAGCGGGCTCTGGCGTGAGACGCCCGAGCTCACGGTTGATCAGCACCGCGTCATTGTCGTTGTCCTCGACCATGAGCACGCGAACTTGTTCCATGCCACAGGATTGGTGATGCCGAGAATCGTGTCTGTCGGCAGTAGGGAAGCCGGCAGGTAGGGTTTTGCCTACGACGAATTATGCGTCGCGCGGAGAGCTGCCGGACTGATGAGACCGTGCTGCGTCGCGTAAAACGTCAGCTCCGCGTTGGACCGCATCCGCAACTTGTGCAGCAATCGCGCGCGGTACGTGGTCACCGTCTTTGGAGAAAGGCCAAGTTGCCGGCTGATGGCGGTAATCGGACGTCCGGCGGCCAGCAGACGCAGCACTTCGAGCTCGCGATCGGAGAGTTGCTCGTGCGGTGCAGGTGGAGGTCCGCCGAGACCGTCCGCGACAGCTTGGGCCATCGCCGGACTCAGGTACTTGTGACCCGTCATCACGCGCTCGAGCGCGCGCAACAACTCTTCCGGCGCCGATTCCTTCGTCAGATATCCGGACGCCCCCATCTCGAGCATGCGGAGCGCCAACTGGTCCTCCGGAAACATCGTGAGCACCAGCACGGGCAGGTGGGGCCGTGCGGCGTGGACCTCCCGGAGCACCTCGAGCCCGTGGCGATCGGGTAACCCAAGATCCAGCAATACCACATCCCAGCGCTCGCCGAACACGAGGGCGATCGCTTCGGCGGCGGTGCCGGCCTCCCCGAACTGCACGCCATCCGGCAGTCCCTGCAGCAGCTCGATGAGTCCGCGGCGAACGAGCGCATGATCGTCTACGACCAGGATGCGAATCATCGGGGCGGGAACCATGCGGCGACGCGCGTTCCGCCGTTGCTGCGCGGCGCGACTTCCAGCACGCCCCCGAGCGCGGCAGCCCGCTCTCGCATACCGAGAATGCCGAGCGAACCCGGCCCCATGCCGACCTCGGTGATGCCGGTGCCGTCGTCGTTGATCTCGACCATCACGCAACCGCTTTTCACGCCGAGCTCGATATCCACGCGCGTCGCGCCGGCATGTCTGAGCGCGTTCGTCAGCGCCTCCTGGACGATGCGAAACAGCGCCGTGGCGAGCTCATTGGTAATGGCCCCATCCGTCGGGTGAATGGACGTCTGGCAGCGGATGCCGGTGCGCCGGGCAAAGTCCTGAGCCAGCCATTCGACCGCTGCCGGCAAGCCCAACTGATCGAGAATCGGTGGTCGCAGCTCCGTGGCGATGCGCCGCACACTCTTCACGAGGTCGTCGACCATCAACGCAGTCTCGGCGAGCCGGGCGCTGAGGGCGGGCGTCTCGGTGGCGGCGACATCCTGAGCAGCGACGAGTTGGAGTTTCAGCGCGGTCAGCGCCTGGCCGAGGCTGTCGTGAATCTCGCGCGCGATGCGCGAGCGCTCATCCTCGCGGATGTCTTGCTGGCGGGTGGCGAGGCTGCGGAGCGCGGTCCGGGACGCGCGCAGCTGCTCTTCGGCCCGCTTGGCCTCCGTGACGTCGCGATACGTCCCGAGGATGCACTCCTGTCCGCCGAGCTCGATGCGCACGACCGACAGCAATCCGGTGCGGGGCGCGCTGTCGCGTGGATGTAGCTCGAGCTCGACGTCGTTCACGACGCCCTCAGCGCGGAGCCGTTCGATCACGGACGCGCGGCCGGCCGGCTCCATCACACCGAGTGAGACGGTCGTCTGGCCGAGGATCTCTTCGCGCGGGCGATTCAGGAGTTTCGTGAACGCCTCGTTGGCGTCGAGGACCATGCCGTCGGAGAGTCGTGTGATCACGAGGGGCAGGGCGTTGGCGTAGAAAGCCTTGCAGAATCGCTCCTCGGATTCCACCAAGGCGCGCTCCGCGATCCTGCGCCGGGAAATGTCGCGCGTGATGCCGAGCGCCGCTTGAATGGTGCCGGAGGCGTCGCGCAGCGGAACCGCGTGCGTCGTTAGCCAACGGCGCTGTCCTTTGAGACCGATGATCTCGAACTCCAGGGTTCCCGAGCCCCCGGCAAACACCCGATGGTGCAGATCGTTGAATGCCGCGCGGTACTCCGGGGCAATCACCTGGGCAATCTCCAAACCTCGCACTCGTTCGATGCTCTCTGCCTGGATCATCGCCAGTCCGGCGGGATTCATGTCGAGCAGGCGGCCCTGGTGGTCGAGCAGCTTCACGCACTCGGGTTCGCTCTCGATGATGGTCCGCAGCCGCGCCTCGCTCTCGCGCAAAGCATCCTCGGCGCGGTGTCGATCGGTGACGTCGAAAGCCACGCCGACCACACCGCAGATGCGGCCATCGGCGTCGCGCATCGGCTCGACACTCGCACTGAAGGTGCGTCCCAGCACTGCGATCTCGTAAGTCGTGAGCTTACCGGCGAGCGCGGCTCGGTGCGCGGCGATTACCCGGGCGGCGTCCGCGGGGTCGGTGATGCCTTCCCCGACACGGAGTCCTTCGTCGCGACGAGGTGGCGGGCCGAGCAAGCCGAGACCGCCACCTCGGCGCGACGTCACGCGAAGCTCATCGTCAGCGGACCACAAGAGGACAGGCAACTGGTCAACGAGCCGCCCGAGATGCTCCAGGTCCAGCGTTCCGAAGGCGGAGGAATCGGCCGCTGTGTGCGTCATGGCATTAGCGTAGTGTTTTCCATGTCACGCGTCCAGCACATCGCGGACTTTGCGCGCGAGTCCATCGGGGGAAAAGGGCTTCTGCAGAAAGGCGCTGCCGGACGGAAGAGTCCCGTGCTGTACGACGGCATCTCCGGGATACCCGGACATGTACAGGACGCGGATCCCAGGCCGCTGCGCCGCCAGGCGATCTGCGAGCTCCCGCCCGGAAAGCCCAGGCATCACGACATCGGTCAGGAGCAAATGGATCGTGCCGCCATGGCGCTCCACGACTCGGAGCGCAGCGGCGGCATCGGAGGCGGCCAGGACGACGTAGCCTTGCGCCTCGAGCGCGCGCCGGCTGAGCGTCAGCACCGCGGGCTCGTCTTCGACGACCAGCACCGTTTCGCTGCCGCGGGCCGCCCCGCCTTTTTGCGGACCGGCTGGCGTGGTCACGGGCGTCTCGATGCGCGGCAGGTAGATCTTGAAGCTCGCGCCCAGTCCCGGCTCGGAATACACGGAGATGTAGCCGCCGCTCTGTTTCACGATGCCGTACACCGTGGCGAGCCCCAGCCCCGTCCCCTTGCCGACCTCCTTGGTCGTGAAGAACGGCTCGAACAGATGGGCGCGGACGCCGGCGTCCATACCCGCGCCGGTATCGGTGACCGCGAGCATGGCGTAGGATCCGGCAACCGAGCCGAGATGCGCCTGCGCGAACGTTTCGTCCAAATCGATGTTAGCCGTTTCGATGGTCAGCTTGCCGCCCTCGGGCATCGCGTCGCGCGCGTTCACCGCCAGGTTCACGATTACCTGCTCGATCTGGTTCGGATCGGCGCGGACCCGCCCGAGATCGGGCGCGAGCACCGCCGCGAGCGCGATGTGCTCGCCGATCAGGCGCCGCAACATCTTGTCCATCTCCGCCACGACGACGTTGAGGTCGAGGACTTCAGGCTGCAGCATTTGCCGCCGGCTGTACGCCAGCAGCTGGCGGGTCAGCGACGCGGCCCGTTCGGATGCCTTCCGGATCTCCTCGACGTCGCCGCGCTTGGAATCGCCGGGAGGCAGGTCGCGCAGCAGGAGCTGCGTGTTGCCGAGAATCGCCGTGAGGAGGTTGTTGAAGTCGTGGGCAATACCGCCGGCGAGTTGCCCCACCGCTTCCATCTTCTGCGACTGGCGGAATTGCTCCTCGAGATGTCGCTGTTCGGTGACATCCCGCTGGGTTCCCCAGACGCGCACCAGATGCCCGTCTTCGACAAATCCGACGACGTTATTAAGGAAGACGCGCGGCCGTCCCTCGCGGTCGTGTTCCCGCGTTTCAGAGTTTGCAACACGGTAGCCAGCCCGAAGAAACGCGCGAATCTGTTCGCGATTGGCGGGATCCGTGACGTTATGCAGGTTCGCCAGTGTGGTCCCGACGAGGTCGTGGGCTTCTTCATAGCCGTACATCCGCGCCATCGCGTCGTTGCATTCCGCGATGCGCGCCCCGGCATACAGCCGATCGATCTGCTCTTCCTCCGGCAGGGTGATCGGGACGGGCGGATCGATCTCCAGGCGGGAGACGCCCTCGGAGCTTTGGGCGATGAAGGAGCGGTACCGCTCCTCGGCGCGCTTCCGGTCCGTCACATCCATACCGATCGCCAGCCAGCTGCCTCCCGTCAGCGGCGCGTTAGCCCAGATCGTGTCCAGCGTCGTGCCATGCCGGGTGCGGGTTCGGAAGTCGGTCCATTGCCCCACTGGCGCGCCGATCGAATCGCGCAAGCGCTGCCGCTCGCCGGGGTCGGGATAGAGCTCGGCGAAGATGTCGCGCGTGCTCGCGTCGGCGATCTCGTACCCCAGGGTCCGCGTCCACTCGCGATTTCCCCACTGGATGCGGCCTTGATCGTCCAGGAACACGAGCATCACGGGGATGTTGTCCACGATCCGCTGCAGCAGCTCGCTCTGCTCGCGCCAGGCGTCCTCGACGCGCTTGCGCTCGATCGCCATCGCCATCTGTGAGGAGACGAATGTCAGGATGTCGCGCTCGCCTTCTCCGTAGCGCACGCCCTGGGAATACGTCTGCGTCACGACGACGCCGATCGTGCGATCCTTGACCTTGAGCGGCACGCCCAACCAGTCGATCGAGGGGGCGCCGATCAATTCCGCTTCGCCGGCAGCGACGAGCTGTTCGTACACCTCGGGTGTGGCGAGCAGGGGCTGTCCCGTGCGCAGGACGTACTCGGTGAGTCCCTTGCGCAGCTTGCGCGGCGGAATGTCGCGTGCGGTGTCGTACTCATCTACGAAATAGGGGAACTCGAGCCGATCGTTCTCCGCATTGTAGAGCGAGACGTAGAAGTTCTTGGCGGGCATGAGCTCGCCGACGATCTCGTGAATCGCGCGCAACAGCTGCACCAGGTTGTCGGCCGTGTGCGCCGTGTGCGAGATGCGGTACACCGCTTCCTGCACGCATTCGGCGCGGCGCCGCGCCGTGACGTCGCGGAAGCTCCAGACTCGGCCTACCGAGCGGCCGTTCAGCCGGAGCGGAATCGAGTAGCGCTCCAGCACGCGGCCATCCTTGAAGATCAGGACGTCGAAGCTGTCGGATTCGGGCTCGGCATATCGGTCCTGGATCCCATCTACGAACAGCTGCGGATTGACGAGCTGCTCGCGTACATGCGCGATCAGCCGCCCGCGGCCGGCGGCGTCATTGTTGGCGGCGATCAGGCTCGCCGGCAGGTGCCACATTTCCTCGAAGTGGCGGTTGTGCGAGACGATGTTTCCATCGAGGTCGACCACGAGGATGCCGTCGGCGGTGGATTCGAGGGTCGCCTGCAGCACCGAAACCGTCAGGGAATCGGCTACTCTACGGGGTTTCTTCGCCCTTGGCGGGGCCTTGGGCTTTTTCGGCGTGGTCGTTCGGCGCGTCGCCATGGCCGCAATCTATGGGTACGGGGTCCCGTGACCAGCCTCACGGGTCCAACTGCCTCCCACACCTAGCTTTCGATCCCTTTCCACGGCACGGAGCAGGGGTGCGACCGAAGCGGTTCCGCTGGCTGGGCGTCGAAGAGTCGAGCCGCGCCGATCAACAACTGCGCGCGGCGGCCCGCCAGCAGGAGGCGGTTGCGCACCTCGGCCAGCAGGCGTTGGCCGGCGTGGCGCGAGCCAATCTGTTCGACACTGCCGCCAAGCTTCTCGCCCGGGGTCTGGACGTCGAGTTCAGCGAGATCCTGGAGTTGAAGCCGGAGCACCGCAGCCTGCTGGTGCGGGCAGGCGAAGGATGGCACGAGAGCGTTGTCGGCAAAACATTGGTGACCGCCGACGCCGCGTCGCTCGCCGGGTACGCCCTGAACACCGCCGGCCCCGTCGTCATCGCAGACCTCGCCGCCGAAATCCGATTCAGCGCACCGCCCCATCTCGAAGAGCACGCGATCGTCGGCGGCATCGGCGTCGTCGTGCAGGGCCGTGACCGTCCGTGGGGTGTGCTGGGCGCGTACAGCGCGCAGCCGCGCGAGTTCAGCGGTCCCGACGTGCTCTTCGTGCAGGCGCTCGCACACGTGCTCGCCACCGCGCTCGAGCGCGCGCGGGTCGAAGAGGCCCTGCGGAAGAGCGAAGAGCACTTCCGCTCCCTGACGGAAAACGCGTCCGACATCGTCACGATTCTTGGCGATGACGGCATTCTCCGCTACGTGAGCCCGTCGGTGCAACGGCTGCTCGGCTACGGCGCCAACGAGCTGCTCGGGCGCAATGCGTTCGAGTTCATGCATCCCGACGATCTCGCGCCCGTCATGGAGGCGCTCGCCGACGCGATTCAGCAGCCGGGCTCGCCGCAGATGGCGACGTTCCGCTTCAAGCACGCGGACGGGACGTGGCACATCCTGGAGTCGATCGGTCAGGCAAAGCTCGATCAACCGAATTCGTACAGTGTGATCGTCAACTCCCGTGACATCACTGAGCGCATGCTGCACGAGCAGATGCTGCGCGCGAGCAAGCAGCGGCTCCGGACAGTGGTCGCGGGCGCGCCCGTCATTTTCTTCTCGCTCGATCCGAAGGGCGTCTTCACGCTCGCCGAGGGCAAGGGGTTACACTCGCTCGGCGTGCGGCCGGGGATGCTCATGGGCAAATCGTTCTTCGAGCTGCTCGGCGACGTGCCGCAGGCGGTCGCCGACGTTCGCCGGGCGCTGGCCGGTGAGTCGGTCACCGCACGCGTCGAGTTGTTCGGGTTTGAGTTCGAGGCGCAGTACTCGCCGGTGCGTGAGCGGGATGGATCCATCTCCGGTGTCGTGGGCGTGGCCACGGACATCACGGAGCGGCGCCGGGCGGAGCAGGCGTTGCGGCGCGCCGACGCCGCCAGCCGCACCCTGGTCCAGCAGGCTCCGTTCGGCATTTTCCGCGCGACGCCGGAAGGGGCGTTCCTGTCCGTGAATCCCGCGCTCGTCGACATGTTGGCGTACGAGACGGAGGGGGAGCTGCTGAGCCGGCATCTCGACCACGACGTGTTCAAGGAGCCGGCGGCGCGCGCGCGCTACATCGCGCAGATGAACGACGTAGCGGGCGCGGTCGAAACCCAGGCGGTCTGGCGCCGCAAAGATGGCGAATCGATCACCGTGCGTCTGTACGGCCGCTCGGTCCGCTATGAGGATGGCCGCGTCGAGTGTCACGAAGTATTCGCCGAAGATGTCAGTGAGCGGCGGGGCCTGGAGGAACAGCTCCGTCAGGCCCAGAAGATGGAAGCGATCGGCCAGCTCACCGGCGGGATCGCCCACGACTTCAACAACCTGCTCACGATCATCCTCGCCAACGCCGAGCTGCTGTCCCGCGGACCCGATGAGGCGAGCCTGCGCGACATCATCTCGGCGGCAGTGAGCGGCCGCCTGATGGTGAATCAGCTGCTGGGATTCGCCCGCCGCTCGACCCTGACGCTCGAACCGGTGCATCTGGGTGCCCTCTTGAACGACCTCGCCGCCGTGCTGCGCCGTGTCCTGCCGGCGGATATCGAGCTGCTCGTCTTCGCGGACGAGGATCTCCCCGAGGTGGGGGCGGACGGCCATGCCGTCGAGCAGATCCTGCTGAATCTCGTGAACAACGCGCGGGATGCGATGCCGGACGGGGGCGTGCTGCGGCTCGAAACCAGCTGCACGTGGATCAGCGACGCGCAGCGCGACGTCCTCGGCCCCGGATCGGCGTCTGAATACGTGTGTCTCGCCGTAGACGACACCGGCGCAGGAATGGACGAAGCCACGCGGCAACGCGCCTTCGAGCCCTTCTTCACGACGAAGCCGGTCGGCAAGGGCACAGGCCTCGGTTTGGCCACCGTCTACGGACTGGTGAAGCAACACGGCGGCTTCGTGCAGATCGACAGCGCGCCCGGAGCGGGGACGCGGCTGCGGATCTACTTCCCGGTCGCCGAGGAGGCGGCGCGGCGGCGGGCGTCAGGGTCGCACGAACAAGTGGTGTCCTCGGCGGATGCGGGGGGTCATGAGACGGTGCTCGTCGTGGAAGACCAGGCGCAGCTGCGTCGCGCGACGGTGTACACGCTCGAGCATGCCGGGTACACGGTGCTCTCGGCGGCTGATGGGATCGAGGCGCTGCACCTGCTCCGGCAGCACCCCGCGCCGATCCACTTGGTCTTTACCGACCTCGTGATGAGCCGGCTGGGTGGGCGCGGGCTCTTTCAGATCGATCGACGGGAGGGCCGGCAGACAGCCTTCCTCTTTACGAGCGGCTACGCAGGAGCGGGGCGGGGCGAGGACCCGCTCGATCCGGCGTTGCCGTTCCTCCCGAAACCGTGGACGAGCGCCGATCTACTGGCGCGCGTGCGCCAGGTGCTCGACGCCGCGAAGCAGATCTCCTAAAGGTTTAAACCCCGATCGCGAGCGGCGTGCACGAGCCGGTCGATGAGGGAAGAGGCGGGAGGGAGCCAGACGAGCGCGAGCCAGCACGCGATGGGCGGCTCACGGAAAGGCCGGTAGACGATGCCGTTCGCCTTCTTGCGGTAGGGTGCGGCCACGGCGTCGCTCACCAACGCCCAGGTATCTCCAGCGGCGATCTGGACGTTCATGGTAGGTGCTTCTCTCGGCCGCTCGAGACGACGCTCGGGCACGAGGCCGCGCTCGCGCAGGGCGATCTCGAGGATCGGAAAAAAGCCGGGCCAGCGGCGCGGTGCCGAGTTCAGCCAGGTGAGCGCGCGGAGCTGGGCTAATTGAATGGAGGGCTGCGCGGCCAGCGGGTGACTGCCCGGGAGCAGCACGCCGGTGATGGGCGAGTCGATCAATCGGTGCGCCGCGAATCCCGGTACGGGCCACTCGTCGACAAAGACCGATCCCACGTCGACCCGGCGTTCTCGCAGCGCGTGGAATATCTCACCGTCATGGCTGCTCGAGATCTCGATCTGTGCTTCGGGATTAGCATCGCGAAACTTGGCGAGCAGGTTCTCGAGGTCGGTTCCGTACACGCTGAGCTCCCCATGCGCGAAGCGGAGTGGGGAGTCCCGTCCCATGGCGGCGCCCCGAGCCGAGGTGACGGCGCGGGCGGCGACATCGAGGGTATGTCGCGCCTCGACCAGAAACGCACGACCCGCGGCGGTCAACCGCACGCCTCGCGGCCCCCGCTCGAACAGCTCGGTGCCGAGCTCGATCTCGAGATCGCGAATCTGTTTGGAGAGGGACGGTTGGGCGACGCGGAGGCGGGTGGCCGCCCCACTGAAGCTGCGTTCCTCTGCAACAGCTACGAAGTACCGCAGGTGACGTAATTCCATTGCTCTTTGCTGTTCTTTGATATACAATGATTGGCACGCGCATGCAAGACGCCATGGCGGAACTGCTCGACATCCGGGAAGCCGCCGCGTTTCTCCGGGTGAGTGAAACGTCGCTGCGTCGCTGGACCAACGCGGGGCAGCTGCCGTGCCTGCGTATCGGCGGGCGGCGCGAGCGGCGGTTCCGGCGGACCGACCTGCTGACGTTCCTGGGCGTCGCGGCCCGCGCGTCACCGTCTCCTCCACACAATCACTTTTGCGAGCTCTACACGAGCGATCTCGGTCGCGTGCGTGGGGCGGCCGCATTCCTGAGCGAGGGTCTGCAGTCGGACGCGCGCTGCCTGGTCGCCGCCGACAAACAGGTGCAGCGCGCGCTCATCGCGCAGCTCGAACAGCATCGTCCCGCGATCCGGCGCGAGCTGAAAGCCGGGCGGTTGGTGGTCGGGGAGTACCGCACATCAGGGGCGGCGCAGCTCGCGTACTGGCGCGCGCAGATGAACGCGGCCCTCAAGACCGGTGTGTCGCGGGTATACGTCGTCGGGGACCTGTCCGCGGGCGCGCTCAGCCGGCTGCCCTTCGCCGAAACGCTGGCGTACGAAGTCGAGTACGGCCGATCCATCGCGCAGGCGTTTCCGGTGACCACGCTGTGCCAGTACGACGCACGCAAGATTTCGGGACTCGACGCCGCCGGTCTCCTGCAGTGCCACGACGCTCCACTCCATTGAACCTATCGCTCGCAGCGCTAGCTGCGTGAACAACAAAGTATTTGACCGCCCGTAGGAGTATTCGCGAGTTGTAGGGAGTCGCCGACTAGCTGGAATCCGCGGCGGGGAGGAATTTCAGGCATGGCGCGCATCCTCGTGATCGATGATCAGGATTCCATTCGCCGGGTCGTACGGCGCGCGCTCGAGCAGGACGGGCACGAGGTGTTCGACGCGAGTGACGGCGAGCTCGGGATGGAGATCCTGGAGAGCCATTCGTTCGACGTCGTCATCACCGACATCTTCATGCCGGGCCAGGACGGCATTGTTACGCTGCGACAAGTCCGCAAACGATTCCCCGAGGTGAAGGTCATCGTGATCTCGGGTGGGGATTCCACGGGAATGATGGATCTGCGGCAGGATGCTGAGCTGCTCGGCGCGGTGAAGAGCTTACAGAAGCCCTTCAACGCGCGCGAGATCATGGACGTGGTGCGCAGCGTCCTCGGGCCTTAGCTCTTTGGGGCATCGAGGACCTCGCGCACCTTCCGCGCGAGTCCCTCCGGCGAAAACGGTTTTTGCAGATACGCGACGCCCCCCTCGAGAATACCGTGGCGTACGACGGAGTCATCCGTGTATCCCGACATATACAGGACTCGCGTATCCGGCCGAACGGCCACCAGCCGTTCCGCAAGCTCGCGTCCGCCTGCTCGGGGCATGACGACGTCGGTCAACACGAGATCGATGGTGCCCTGATGGCGTGCGGCGAGGTACAGCGCGTCCTCTCCGTCGGAGGCCTCCAGCACTCTGTACCCTTGCCGCTGGAGCACCTGCCTGGCCACGGCTCGCACGGCGGCGGCGTCCTCCACCAGTAAGACGGTCTCTGTGCCGCGGGGCAGATCGACGCGAGCCACGGCTGCGGTGGTCGGGACGGCGTCGACCTGCGGCAGGTAGATCTTGAAGCTGGTGCCGTGCCCGAGCTCGGAGTACACCCAAACGACCCCCCCCGCCTGTGTCACGATGGCGTACACCGTCGCCAGTCCGAGGCCGGTGCCCTTGCCCGGCTGCTTCGTGGTGAAGAACGGCTCGAAGATCTTGGCCTTCGTGGCCTCGTCCATTCCGGTGCCCGTGTCGGTGACCGCGAGCATCACAAAGTTCCTCGATCCGTCTGCGCGCTGCTGTCGCTCGGGGTCGTAGTCGACGTTCGCCGTTTCAATCGTGAGTTGGCCGCCGGTGGGCATCGCGTCGCGGGCGTTCACCGCGAGGTTCATCAAGATCTGCTCGATCTGACTCACGTCGGCTTTGACCGCCCCCAGCTCGGTCGCCAAGACGGTCGTCAGCTCGACGTCCTCGCCGATGACCCGCTGGAGAATCTTCTTGAGATTGTCGACCACGCTGTTCAGGTCGATCACTTTCGGCTCGAGGACCTGCTGGCGGCTGAATGCGAGCAGCTGACGGGTGAGCGCCGCAGCCCCGTCCGCCGCCTTGCGAACCTGATCCACGTCGTCGCGTCGCGGATCGTCCGGTGGCAGATCCTGGAAGACGAGATCGCTGTAACTGGTGATCACGGTGAGCAGGTTGTTGAAGTCGTGTGCGACCCCGCCGGCCAGCCGTCCGATCGCCTCCATCTTTTGTGACTGCGTGAGCTGCTGTTGCAAGCGGCGCTGATCGGTGACGTCCCGAACGAATGTCTCGTAGTAGTCGACCTGGCCGGCGGCGTTGCGCACGGCCCGCACGCTGAGCTGCACCTGTAGCAGGCGGCCGTCCTTGCGCTTCCAGATGGCCTCGACGTCGTCATACTGGCGATCGCTGTATGTATCTCGATCGAGCAGGCGTTGCCGCTCGTCGGCGTCGGCGTAGAGGTCGCGACCCATGTCGAGCTGCAGGACCTCGTCGGAAGAGTCGTAGCCGAGCATGCGAACGAGGGCGGAATTGACCGACAGAAATTGTCCGGCCGGATTGGACCGATAGATCCCGATCGGAGCGAACTCGACCAGCGTCGCGAAACTCGCTTCGGCGTCGCGCAGCGCCGCGCGCGCCTCGGACTCGCGCAGCTCGCGTTCGATCGCCGGGATCAGGCGCTGAAGTTGGCCCTTGGTGACGTAGTCTTTGGCCCCCGCGCGCATGGC